>ENA-ORXD01000029-ORXD01000029.1-sediment-metagenome-genome-assembly--contig:-NODE-29-length-290877-cov-39.950007_pt1 | contig 290877 bp, 233 predicted proteins | sample MGYA00237862_ERZ511471 | MGnify/ENA metagenome assembly ERZ511471 | reverse complement strand
TATCACCTTCTCCTTGTTAGCCCTGTTCCGGGCGCGCCCCAATACGCACCAGGAATAGCCTATGCCCCCGCCTGCCCTCCGGTCCCCCCCCGGAGGGCAGGCACCCCCCCTTTTTCCTCTTTATCTTGCACCTTATACCCTGCGCCTGATGAACTTATCGATGATTGACACCCGTGGAAAATGTTTGTAAGCAGAAGGTGAAAGGTGCCCGGATGGCGAGATGGAAAAAGCTTGTGTATCCTGTGCTGGTGGTCGCTCTGATAAGCGGGTGCGCGCACAAGTACAGCGCCGAGGAATATAACGCCCTGGATGCCAAGCTCAAACGCTCAGAACAGAATCTCAATCTTTTGAACGCCGAGAACCTTGAGACCAAAGCTCAGTTCACCGATCTACGCAATGAGGCCCGCAAGGCCCGGGAAGAAAAACAGGAATGCATCCGGGACAAACAGGCCTACCTTGATAAACAGATCGAAACCCTCCAGCAAAACAAGGAACTGCTCCAGCAGATCTCTCATTTCAAGACCCTCATGCAGGAACGCAAGGACATGGCCGGACGTGTCAACAAAATCTACGAATACGCCATGGACCTGCTCGATCAGGAGCGGCTTGCCGACCAGCTCTACATCATCAAGAACACCGAGAAAGTCAAGATCATCCTGCCTCAGCGGGTCATCTTCGCCGGTCCCCGCAGCGCGTGGCTGACGCCCAAGGGCGTACGGCTCGTGGAAAAAATCGCCAAGGGTTTGAACCGACTCGATCCCGGGTACATTGAAATCGGGGGGCATACGGATAACGCCGTCTTACCGGAGATCGTCAAGAAGGTATACCCGAACAACTGGTCGCTCTCGCAGGCCCGGGCAGTTGCCGTGCTGGAGGTCTTCGAGGCCCAGGGTATCAAGACCAACCGCATGTGCGCCATTGCCTATGCCGACACGCGGCCCGTGGCCGACAACAGCTCTGAGGAAGGCATGGCCATGAACCGGCGCGTCGAGATCACGATCCTGCCATAATTATATTTGTCCCCTGAAATTAATCCTGGTATTACAGTTTCTTGCGCGGTTAGCCGATGAGGGTGATTAAACAAGGCGGCAGCATGTTTTTAAGCGTGTCGGGGGCGTATGAAGATTGAGATCCTTGGGTGCAGCGGTTCGGTGGCCATCGGGTTCAACACCACGAGCATCCTGATTAACGGCGATACTCTCATCGATGCCGGTTCGGCGGCCTCCGTCCTCCCGGATACCGCTTTACGCGATATCCGACACATCCTCCTGACCCATTCCCATATCGACCATATCAAGGAGCTGCCCTTTATCCTGGACGTCATGTACAGCCACCACGTTCAGGGCGTGACGATCTGGGGGAGCAAGCAGACCATGGACGTCCTCAAGGCGCACGTCTTCAACGGCTTGATATGGCCTGAGATGGAGGAGCTCAAAGTTGATGAGTCCGTCTTCCGGTTTGCCTGCGTGCCCGCGGACGAGTTCGAGATCGGACGGCTGAAGGTCCGGGCGGTCGAGGTCGAACATATCCCGGGGGCGGTGGCATATGTGGTTAGCCAGAAAGACCGATCGGTCATTTTCAGCGGTGATACCGGTTACACCCAGGCCTTGTTCGATCTGGCGGTCTCCTTTGGGGACAAGCTGAAGGCCTTTTTCATCGAGGCCTCCTTTCCCAACCGCATGCACGAAATCGCCCGGCTCACCCATCACCTTACCCCGGACATGATCGGCGAGGGCATTCAAGACTTCCTCAAAAACTCACCGCAGGTTATCGCCTACCATATCAAGCCCAAGTACCTGCAGGAAGTCCTGAACGAGCTGCCCGCGCGCGTCACTGCCATCAAGGGCGGGGAGGTCTTCAGCATTTGACCGACGTCCTGGAAATCGCCAAGAAAGACGGACGCTGGACCGAGTGTCCGGCCTGCAAAGAGACCATCATAACCGTTAAGCTCAGAGAGAATCTGCACGTCTGTCCGCATTGCGACTTTCACCTGCGCATCGGCGCCCGTGAACGTCTGGCCGTCACCTGCGACGCCCAAGGCCTGATCGAGCTTGATCCCAAGACCCTGGCCTTAGAGGACCCGGCCGGAAGCGAAGACGCCATCATGGGCGCGCTGGGAAGCATCCTGGGCGAGCCGTGCGTGGTGGGCGCCATGGACTTCGGATTCAAGGGCGGCAGCATGGGTATGGCCATGGGCCAGGCCATCATCACCCTCATGCAGCATGCCCGCCAGGCGTCGTGGCCCCTGGTCTTCTTTTGCGCCTCGGGCGGCGTGCGCGTGCAGGAGGGCATCTGGGGCCTCATGCAGATGCTCAAGACCGTGCATGCCCGGAACAACGCGGACATACCCCTGATCACGGTCTATACCGACCCCACCTATGGCGGCGTCACCGCGAGCTTTTCGGCCCTGGCCGACATCATCCTGGCCGAACCGGGGGCCAGAATCGGTTTCGCCGGCCCGCGCGTCATAAAAGAAACCAGCCACATCGAGCTACCTCCTGACTTCCAGAATGCTCTCAGCCTCCAGACGCATGGATTTCTGGACATGGTCGTACACCGCCATGCCATGCGCGCCACGCTGGGGTATATCCTGAAATGGATAGCCTCCGACCTGAATCCCAGAGCCCCTCTTCCCCAGGAGAACCCTTAAGATCCGGCGTGGTCTACAATTTTTATATTTGAATCGGCCGCGATTTTCCTCAATATAGGGGGATGGACAATCGCCCTCTTTCTCAATCCATTGACGGGGACGCGCATCCGGCGCACATGGACGAAACCCGCTGGGAGCTGGGACTCACCCGCGTGCGGACCGCCCTTGAACGCCTGGGGCACCCGGAAAAGTGCTTCGCCCCGGTCCTGGTGGGCGGAACGAACGGCAAAGGCTCCACCTGCGTCTATCTCGAGCGCATCCTGGCCGGGCAAGGCTTAATGGTCGGCACCACCCTTTCGCCGCACGTAAGCCGTTATACCGAACGCTTCCGCATTGAGGGACGCGAGGTGGACGAGGCCGAAATGAACAACGTAATCGGCGAGATCAAGCCCGCCTTGGCCGACCTCACCCTCACCTATTTCGAATGGACCGTGTTGCTGGCCGTCTCACTGTTCGCGCGCCGGCGGGTTGAATACGGCATCTTCGAGATCGGTTTGGGCGGCCGGCTCGACGCCGCCAATGTGCTGGATCCCCAAGCTTCCATCATTACCAATATCGCGCTGGATCATACGGATTACCTGGGGGATTCCATCGCGGCCATCGCCCGGGAAAAAGCCGCCATCGCCCGGCCGGGTAAAGATCTGATCACGAGCGCCGACGACGGACTGGACGTGATTCGGGCGCATGCCGCCGAGGTAGGGGCCAGGCTTACGGTCATCAGCGAGGCTTCAGCAGAGCGCACCGGGATACCCGGCCCCCGCCAGGGCTTGAACGCCGCCCTGGCCCTGGCCGCTTCCCAGGCCTTGGGGTGCATTCCCGCGGATGCAGACCTGCGCTATGCCCTGAACACGGCCTTTCTCCCCGGCCGGGTCGAGAAGCTGGGACGCGTTATCCTCGATGTGGCGCACAATCCGGCCGCCATGGAGATCCTGGTGCAGCACCTGGCAGAAAAAAAATTCAGCGGCATAGCCGTGCTGGGGGTTTTGAAGGACAAGGACTACCTGACCATGGCCGGGATGCTTAAAACTCTCTGCCGGGATATCTTCATAGCCCCGGTGAACTCGCCGCGTTCATGGACAAGCACCGACATGGACAAGGTCCAGGCCCTGGGTGGGTTCACGCGCTGTCCATCGATCGGCGCGGCCCTCGATAAGGCTTTACAGTCGGGCCGGAATGTGCTTGTAACCGGGTCATTCTATGGTGTTGGAGAGGTACGGGACGCGGTCATATGCCAAAGTTACTGATCATCCTACTCATGTGCGCGCTGCTCCCGGCTATCGTATGGGGCGCGGACCCGGTCGAGGTCGAGGCCGACCACATGGAGAAAATCCAGAATCTGATCGAGGCCTCCGGGAATGTCGTCGTCAAGGGCCAGGATCTCGATCTTACGTGCAACTACCTTTTCCTCGATATGGAGTCGGGCGACATATGGGCCACCGGCGACTGCATCCTGAAAGACCCGAAAGGCGAGATCAAGGCCTCCCATATCCAGTATAACCGCCGGCGCCAGGATGCCCATGTGGAAAACGGATCGATCCTGCTGTACGCCGAACCCCTGATCATCAGCGGATCCTCCATCACCCGTTACGGCAACGACCTCTACATCGGCAACGATCTGACCTATACCCCTTGCCTGTCCGAAACCCCGGCCTGGTCGATCAAGACCGAGCGCCTGCAGATTCCGCTGGAAGGCTACGGCCAGGCCAAGGACGCCCGCTTCCAGGTCAAGGATACACCCGTGGCCTATATCCCGTACCTGCTCTTTCCGGCCAAGCTCAAACGCCAATCCGGCCTGCTCCTGCCTTCCATCGGCTCATCATCCGACACCGGCTTCTCCTACGGACAGCCGGTCTACGTGACCCTGGGACGTTCGGCCGACGTCACCTTCACGCCCACCCTCCTTGCCCGACGGGGGCTCCTCGGCGCGGCCGAGTTCAGGTATGTGCGGGACTTCAACCGACAGGGGCTAGTCTATGCCGAGTTTCTCCACGACCGCCTGGCCGGCGAGCTCCTGAACGAGGACGACCCAAGCTCGGCCAGACCGGACAACCGCTGGTATCTAAAGGCCTCGCATACGGGCGGCGACCTCACCTGGGACGTCAATCTGGTGAGCAACCGCGATTACTTCCGCGACATCGGTCCGTTTTATACGATCGAGAAACAGGGCACCTGGATCGAGCAACTGCAGGAACGGACCGAGGATCAGATCTCACGCCTCCAGTATGTCACCACGACCGGTCCGGTCTTCTGGAACCTCTCCAGCCAGTGGAAACAGGACCTGACGATCGATGACATCAACAACAACCTCCAGGAGCTGCCTCGCCTCGACGCACGCCTGACGCAGCAGTCGCTTCCCCACACCCCGTTCATGTACACCGCGCGGCTCTCCACGGTCAGGCTGTTTTCTCCGGATGACGGAGTGGCCGAGCTTAAAGCCAAACCTTTTTCCGCTTCCGGCGCGCTGCCGCGCGGCACGGTCAAGGAGGCGCTCAAGGACTACGCGGACGTCGAGCTTTCGCTGCCCGTTTCCATGAGCCCATACCTTACCCTGCGGCCATGGATTCAAGAGCTCTACCGCGATACGCACCTCTTGAAAGAAGACGGCTTCGATTCCCGTTTCTCGGCCGAGCATTGGGAGGTGCGCGGGGTTTCCTTGAACACCTCGCTCTACAGCCCCCGTTTTTATCACGATTGGTATCACCAGCTCGTGCCCGGGGTCTCCTGGAGCACCAAGACCCGCTACAACGGCAATTACGACCTAACCGACGTCTCCGATTTCTACCCCCAGCTCCTCACCGACGATGATTGGATCAAGACCAATGACATCACGCTCTCGCTGGCCAACTACATCCGTGAAAGCGACGGCAAACCCAGCGTGGAGTTCTCTCTCGACCGTTCCTACAGCCGCCTGACCAATGAATGGGCGCCATTCGAAGCTACCCTGCGCGCCAGCCCCGCTTCCTGGTTGACGCTGGAGCATACGCACACCTTCGGCCGGCGCCTGGACCCCATCACCAAACTGCCGGTCGATGCCTTTGCCAGCCAGGAGCACCATACCTCGATCAGCCTGCATTCAAGCCGCGGCGATGAGCTCTACCTTTCCGAGGAATATGACCGCGCCGACACGCAGACCACCTACGGGCGGACCAAGATCGAGCTCGTCGGAGGCTTCGAGCTCCTGGCCGAGGCCCGCTACGATTTTGTCAAGCGGCAGTTCGAGTTTATCCGCCAGGGCATCGGATACAGCGCCCAATGCTGGGGCGTCACGCTGAGGTACGATATTGAACCGGCCTGGGAAGACAAACTGGAACCCGAAGACAACCGTGATCGCAAAACCACGCTGGGCTTGACCGTGACGCTCCTGGGCCTGGGCGATATGCGTACCAGCCACAGGATGTCCGACTGATGATGCTGCCCGAGCGCCCCTGGGTGTTCGACCTCATCGAGCTTGCGGGCATGCCCGCGCATATCCTGCGCCACAGCCTGATGGTGCGCAAGGTCGCCGTCACCCTGGCCGTTTTCATAGCCCCCAAGCAGCCGATCGACATCAATCTGGTGGATCGCGCGGCCCTGCTGCACGATATCTGCAAGGTCGACGCCATCCATGGCGGCGGCGACCATGCCCGCCAGGGACAACGCCTGCTGGAGGCCATGGGATACCCGGACATCGGCGCGGTGATCGGTCAGCACGTACGTTTGAAGGGATTGACGCTCAATGAGGCCATGCTGGTCAACTATGCCGATAAACGCGTCATGCACGAACAGGTCGTGACCCTGCCCTGCCGGTTCGTCGACCTCCTCAAGCGCTACGGCACGAATGACGAACGTCGCGTGCGCATCTTAGTCCAGTTTGCCTTTACCCTCAAGGTGGAACGTCTGATATCCGAGGCCAGCGGCCTGGACCCTCTGTGGCTGAACAGTCTAAATCTGACCCTGACCGACGATACGCTCTATGGTGGCCATGGTGTCCGGGGACAAAACGGAGCGGTTGAACAGCAGGATAAGAATATTGACCCGAAAGGGGTATATGAGGACCAGCCGTCCCTGATCCGTAAATGACACCTTCTGGGGCGTGCTGGAAATAAGCTCTCCCAGGCTGTCCGCCAGATTGAGGAAAAAATTCGAGATGAAACCCACGTTAACCTCGCGCCCGATGCCTCCGCTCTGGTAGACAATCTCGCCGTTGTGGCTGATCAGCGCCAGACCCTTGAATTCACTCAAGCCGGAAATGTTCTTGACCAGCAGGCGTGTGGACTCATCGATAGGCGCCAGATCGTGATCCTCGAGCTCGCCCTTTTCCAGGGCCAGGTTCATCTCATCGGCTTTGCGCATGCCTTCAATCAGGAGATACTCCCAATTGGTGTTGATGGTAATGGCAGGGGGCTTGACGCCGCCGACAAAGCGGAAGCTGCCGCTCTGCCAGGAAAGGATCGTAAAGAGGGCCTCCTCGCCTTCCAGGCTGCCGACCTGGGCATGGGGGATGCGGCCGTCCTCGAAGTAGATCACGCCCTCGCGGTTGTCCTTGTTCACGTACAGGGCCGTGGTGATCTGGCTCAGGCAGTTCATCTGGATCAGATCGGGCAGCTGCAGGCCCGAGATGCTGCCCTTGAAGCCCTTGTCGCTGTCTTCGCGCAAGGCCTTGAGGATCAGCGATCGCATGTGATCGAGATCGAAGGGTTTCTCGATATAGTAGAGCGATCCGCGGGCCTTGGCCTTTTCCTTGATCTCGGACGATCCATAGGCGGTCATGATGATGACCTTGGTGGCCGGCATATCCTGCCGGATGCGCACGAGCAGGTCAAGGCCGTCGATGCCGGGCAGGCGGATATCCAGCACCACCACATCGAAGGTGCGGACATTGAGCAGGTCCACGGCGCTGTGGCCGTCATTGGCCGTAGCTACCTCATAGATCTCCCGGTCACGGGCCAGCGTCTTCGAGAGAGACCACGTCAAAGTCTCTTCATCATCGACAATGAGTACCTGCTTGGGCATGCCTCTATTCTCCCAGCCGCTCCAAGGCCATGGACAATGAGGCCTTGATCCTCCTGAACGATGCGATAAAGGCGTTCATCTCACGATCCTTACCGGCGACGGGAGGGCTTACCTCGAGATTGCCCAGGGAGAGCTCCTCCAGGGCCTTTACGAGCGAACCCATCGAACGTCCGGTGGTCAGAGAGACGAGCAGGGCAATGATAAGCGCCAGGAAGGCGCCGATGCCGAAGAAGATTGCCAGCGTGCTGGTGACTTTTCCGACCTTGGCCTGATACTCAGATTTCTGACCGGCGATCAGCTGCGCCTCCCAGGCCTTGGGTTTGAAACCGATCAGCGACCGATTGCCGTCCAGGGGACGTATGGCGACCATATAGTCTTTGGTGCCGATCATGACCGCTTTGTTATTCTGCAAGGCGGTCATGATGCCTTGACCCTGGTCTAAGAGCTCGGGCACCTTGTACATGAATTGCTGTTTGTGCGCCTGGTTGGTTGAGCCGATGATCTGCAGACTTGAGTTATCCACCAGCATGAGCTCGGCCCAGGAAGCGGGGAGCGTCAATCTTTCCAGGTCATCGGGATTGACCGCCTGCATGGTCCAGCTCAGGATATTGGCATCTTCTTTATAGAGCTTGTCGATCAGTCCGTCGCTATTGATACCCTTGACCGCGCTCAGTTGCGAATAGACAAGGGCCCCGGCCCCGATAAGGATGATCAGATTGCCGACCAATACGATCAGGAATGTCTTGATCTTCATGACTCTCTACCCCTCGGCCCGCAGCCAGTTCGTCATGGCATTTAAAAAATTCATGGCCATCGTCTCATCCGTGATCTTGCTATGGATGGTCTCGATCAGGGCCGCTCGCTGCTCTACATTGTCCGCCAGCAGGTCAAATCCCATTTCCTTGGCCGTCTCCGCGATGATGAACGGTGCAATAGGTCCGATCGCCCCCAGCAAACCATTCTTGAGCTCTCCGATGAACGGGGTATCCGGCAATCTCAGGGCGGTCTTGCTCTTGCGGCCGTGACTGCGTTCGACCTCTTTGATGACCCCCATTTTAAGCAGGGTGTAGAATACCTTCATGGCGTCGGAATCGGTCAGGCCGATACCCTGGGCGATGTCGGAAATCGTCCGGGCGCCGTCGATCCTCGAAAGAATGCGCCACTGTATGGATTTCAAGCTGATTTCCTTTTCCTTGATGTCCGGATCGAGGGCGAAGACGACATGGGCCGACGGTATGAGCGAAGAGATGCGGTCCATCTGCCGGATACGGTTTTCGGTCTCGGCCTGGATCTCACTGACCGACAGATCGACCGTGCTGATATCCGGGACATCGTCGACGAAAAACCGGTACGTGCCCGCCGACCAGACCGCCATCTCATAGATGGCCTTGGGGCCTTCAATGGTGCCGCACTTGGCATGGATGATCTTGCCATCCTGGAAGAATATGCTGCCGCCTTCTTCCCCATAGTTGAGCGCGAGCCTGCCGGTGCGTTTGCCCAAGGAGAGGATCTTGATTATCTCCGGGCACCGGGTATTTTCCAAGTCCCCGCTGATCTCTTGATTCATTTATCGCTCCTTCATGATATTGGCCGCCACCAGTTTGCCGGTCATACGCAGCAGAGCCATGTTGGTGGTGCAGTGCGACACGACCATCAACATCACCGTGCCGCTCAAGAAAATGGTAATGATAGCATCATCCATATATATTTCAATGGTATTGCCGGGACGTTTGTCGTCCTCAATCAGCTCGCGGTACAGCTCCATGAGGCGATCCTTGATGCCGGACAGGTTGGGCCGTGAAGGCACCTTGATCTGAAGGTTCTTGCCCGAAGCAATTATGTAGCCTTGAACCCCTGTAATATTCAGCAGATCCTTGATTGTCCCCTTCATTCTCAAAGCTCTATCGGCAAGGGTGTATCAAGTCTTTAGGTCTTTGCCGCATGTAAAGATTTAAGATAAATCGCCGATAAGAATAGTGAGAGAAAAAACATGATACGATTAACGACACATTACCTGGCAAAGTTCATGGTCGACGTGCTGACACGCCTGAAGACATACTCACGGATCCATCTGAAACCCGGTGACCTGCAGGATGCCTTCCCGGCGGATATGAATGAGTTGATCATATCCGAGAAGGCAAGAAACTTCAGGGCTTTCTCATCAGTCGACGACTATAACAGGGAGATCTCCAGCATCTTCCGAGCCCACGGCGCCGACTTCTACGTCGATCGCAGCCATAACGACGGCCACTTCCGCGTCTAGATCGGAAGAAAGCCTCGCCGGTGGCCAAGCCTGCCATAAATAGGCTTGTGATCGAGCCCTCTTTTCCTATAAACTAGAGCGACACTCACGCTACAGGGGGAAAAGCATGGAACAACGCGTGCATGCCGTTATCGAGGAGAGCCTTACCGTACACGGTCTCTTGTTTGACATGGTGCCAGTCATACGCCAGGCCGCACTCACCATAATCGACTGCCTGCGCTCGGGCGGCAAGATCCTGTTCGCCGGCAACGGCGGCTCGGCGGCCGATGCCCAGCACCTGGCCGCCGAGCTTGTAAACCGCTTCCTCAAGGAGCGCGCTCCCATGGCCGGTCTGGCCCTGACCACGGATACGTCCATCATGACCGCCATCGGCAACGACTACGGCTTCGACGACATCTTCGTCAAGCAGGTGCAGGCCCTGGGCAAAAACGGGGATGTGCTCTTCTGCCTCTCCACCAGCGGCAACTCCAAAAATATCATCAAGGTGCTCCCCATCGCCAGGTCCATGGGCATTACGACCATCGCCCTGACCGGACAAGGCGGCGGGGCCATGGCGGACAAGGTGGACCTCCTCATCGCCGTGCCATCGAAGGCCACCCCGCGCATCCAGGAGTGCCATATCCTCATCGGGCATATCCTGTGCGAGCTGGTAGAGAACCCCTGAAAATGCACCCCGGCCGAGCGGTCCGGCAGGCCTGATGATTCAAGCCCGAAGGGTTAATCATTTGACTTCCCGGCCGATAGATACTAATAGAAGCTCACACAACCGTCGGGGGCGTAATGGGTTCGACGGGGGTAGTTGAGGTTCAAGGAGCATGCCGAGGTCTGTCGCCTCGTAAAACAGGCAGAAGCACATTAAGTGCCGACGATTACAACTACGCAATGGCCGCCTAAGCGCAGGCCACGTTCTATGTAACCCCGCCTGTCGGGTTGCATCAGGGCGTCAAATGATGACAGGCAACCGTTTCCGCCCCGCCCTTGGGTTGAGACGGTACCTAAGGGGCTGGATCATGGATAGCCTGCCTGTGGGCGGTTCCTGATCGAGATCTAAAGCACAGGACAAGCATGTAGCCGCCTTGTGCCGAAGGCCTTCGGACGCGGGTTCGATTCCCGCCGCCTCCACCATCCTTCGCTTGCTCGCAACGCTCGCAAGCTACGGATGGCAGGCCATATCAACTCCAAGCAAAAACCTTCCACCAACGAACCAGCGAAGGATGGTGCCTTCCATAGCTATTGCCCACCGTAGCTTTAGCGAAGGTGGGTAGCAAAGGAGGGCTGTACTTCTGAGCATAGTGTATATTTTTGAGGAAGATCTCAAACCCATGTACTACGCGTATATACTTGAGAGCTTGTCCAGGCCGGAAAAGCACTATATCGGGTACACCTCTGATCTGAAGCGGCGTCTATTGGATCATAACGCCGGCAAATGCAGCTATACCGCACCATACCTCCCGTGGTAGGTCAAGGTTTACATCGCATTCGAGGATCAACGGCATGCACAACAATTTGAGCTGTATCTGAAAAGTGGGTCCGGCCACGCATTCATCAATCGTCACTTCTTCAATACGATTTAATGGACAACTTTCAAAAAGCATTCTCACCCTTGCAGCAGCCGGCAGCCGAGAAAAAATCGGCAAGAAATCATCGTGAGGCTGCGGATACCCTGGGATGAAGCATGTTAGGGTTTATACGTCCACCCGTAATCGTTGTGGTACACCATCAGCTTGGTCATGCCGCCATCCACGATGATGTCCTGTCCCGTGATGAAACCGCTTCCCTCATCGCACAGGAACATGACGGCATGGACAATATCCGAGGGCGTGCCTACCCGTCCGGCGGGGTGCTGAGCCATGTCGCCGCCCTCGTATTGTGCGCCGGAAGTGTCGATCCAGCCCGGAGAAATGGAGTTGACCCGCGCCTTTCCGGCCAGGGTGACGGCCATGGCATGGGTCAGGGCGGTAATTCCGCCCTTGGCCGCGGTATAGCTTTCGGTATTGGCTTGACTCATCAGGTGGCGGGTGGAGGAAATGTTCACGATGCTGCCCGGCGCATTGAAGTGCTCCATGAAGAGCCGGGACAGCAGAAACGGTGCGGCAACGCCCACGCGCAGCACGTAATTGAAATCCTCATAGGAGCAGGTGTTCAGACCTCCCCGGGAAAGGCAGGCATTGTTGATCAGAAAGTCGATGGCGCCATATTCGGCGATGACCTTGGATGCAAAGGCGCGCAGGACCTGTTCATCGGCGATATCACCGACAAAGTAATCATTATCCAGCAGATCGATGGTGCAGACGGCAACTCCGCGGGCGACGAACGCCTCGCAGATTGCTTTGCCGATCCCCCGCGCACCGCCCGTGACCACGGCCACTTTCCGCTTATCCATGATCATTACCCCTTTACCATTGAACATGTCTGATGAGATAATACGCCTCATCCGGTGGGATGACCATGGTCAATAATGTTAGGCCAAGACAAAGACTCTCAGGTCTTGACGGTCAGTTGCCCAAAAGCTTTTCCCCAAAATATTCAGGCCTCAGACCCTTCATGGAGTTTATCCTAAGGCACGAAGGGCTCAGGGTGATATTTTGTAGCTCTTTTTTGTCTGTCATTCTGAGCCCAGTAAAAAATCTCCATCTTGTATTTTCTGATTTCAGTTCTTGGGCAATAGCCTATCAAGACCTGATACCTAGATTTCTGAGTATGCACATAACTTCCAGATTTTTCCGCCTCATCAATTGACAAATCCCAATAGTGGCGTAAGGTATCTATTAAGAGCGTAAAGCCGACCAATGCTGATTGTTGTATTGAATGCGAGCAATTTAAAAAGAAAAAACATTCAAATCCTAACATGTTGACTTTCGATGATTACATTGTGTTTGTAGATGAAAGTGGTGATCATGGCCTGGTCTCTATTGATCCCAGCTACCCCATGTTCGTCCTTGCTTTTTGCATCTTCGAGAAGTTGAAATATGCGGAATGTATTGTTCCTGCAGTAGTGAAACTTAAATTCAAATATTTCGGTCACGATCAAGTTGTTCTCCATGAACGTGACATCCGCAAGGCGACAGGCTCATTCCGTTTTCTGTGTGAAGAAGCCCGACGAGATACTTTCTTTCATGACTTGAACCTGCTCATGCAAGATAGCCCGTTTACCCTCATTGCAAGCGCCATTCGCAAAGAACACCATCAGCACCAATATTTCTCGCCCGAAAATCCTTATCATATTGCCATGGGTTTCGGACTGGAAAGAATCTTTCTGCACCTCAATAGCCTTAAATGCAGAGGCGGCAAAACCTACCTTGTCTTTGAAAGCCGTGGCCACAAAGAAGATGCCGAGCTTGAATTAGAATTTCGTCGCATCTGCGATAAAAACGCTACAGGGAAGACTCTGCCGTTTGAAATCATTCTGGTGGATAAAAGGTGTAATTCTTCAGGACTTCAATTGGCGGACCTCGTAGCACGTCCGATTGGCAGAAAGCTCTTGAATCCACAACAACTCAATCGCGCTTATGATATTATTGAAACAAAGTTTAGAAGAGACTCTCATGGAAAAACTGATGGCTGGGGCCTCAAAGTCTTCCCATAAAAAGCGAAAGGCCCCGGTATACACCGAGACCAGACGCCGACCGGGATTCCCCAATCCATTTGTTAGCTAGCTTATAAGTCCTATCGGCAGTTTTGTCAAGAAACGATACCACCACGGTAGTGGTATACATGCTTCTTTTCTTCCCGCGCCAGATATGCTATGAGAAGTTACGTAGTTTTATGGTGTTGTGACTTCCGGGGGTCGATATCACATGGAATCGCGATCATACTGGCTAGATTTGTTCACGAGTACTGCGAGGCAGGAAATTACCAGGTACCTCCAATGAACCAGACCCCTGAACAAATCGCCCGTGACAAGATTGACAAACAGCTTGAAGCTTGCGGTTGGATTGTCCAACCCAAGAAGCTCATCAATCTGCATGCCGGTCCTGGCGTGGCTGTGCGCGAATACCAGACCGATTCCGGCCCGGCCGATTACATCCTCTTTGTCGACCGAAAACCGGTGGGCGTGATCGAGGCCAAGAAAGAAGAGGAAGGCGTGCACCTGACCATGGTGGAAGAGCAATCGGGTGAATACGCCGCCAGCAAGCTCAAGCACCTCGATAATGGTCCTTTGCCTTTTGTATTCGAAAGTACGGGTACGGTGACCCGCTTCACGGATTACCTCGACCCCAAGCCGCGCTCACGGCCGGTGTTTACCTTTCACCGACCCGAGACCTTCCGCGAATGGCTTAAGAAACCCAAACAACTCCGCAGCCGCCTGCTCGATCTACCGGACCTGCCCCCCCAAGGACTGCGGGATTGTCAGATCAAGGCCGTCAATAACTTGGAATGCTCTCTCAAGAAAAACCGCCCCCGCGCGCTCATCCAGATGGCGACCGGCTCGGGCAAGACCTTCACCGCCATAACCGCCATCTATCGCCTGCTGAAATTCTCGGATGCCAAGCGGGTGCTCTTCCTGGTGGACACCAAAAACCTGGGCGAACAGGCCGAGCAGGAATTCATGGGCTACCTGCCCAATGACGACAACCGCAAGTTCACCGAGCTCTACAATGTCCAGCGCCTGAAATCCAGCTATGTGGCCACGGATAGCCAGGTGTGCATCAGCACCATCCAACGCCTGTATTCCATCCTCAAGGGCGAGGAACTGGACGAATCCGCCGAGGAAGTCAACCCCGGCGAGGTCTCCTGGACCAAGCGCGAACCTGTCCCAGTAGTCTATAACGCCAAACTTCCCATCGACTTCTTTGATTTTATCGTGATCGACGAATGCCACCGCAGCATCTATAATCTGTGGAAGCAGGTGCTGGAATATTTCGACGCCTTCTTGATCGGCTTGACTGCCACGCCGGACAACCGCACCTTCGGTTTCTTCAACCAGAACATCGTGAGCGAGTACACCCATGAAGAAGCCGTGGCCGACAACGTGAATGTGGGCTATAACGTCTATCTGATCGAGACCAAGATTTCCAAGAAGGGCGCGGTGGTGTGGAAGGGCGAATATGTGGATATGCGCGAGAAGCTCTCGCGGCGCAAACGCTGGGAGCAGTTGGACGAAGATATCCAGTACGCGGCCAAAGACCTGGACGAGGCCGTGGTCAATCCCAACCAGATCCGCGCCATCATCAGTACCTTCAAGGCCAAGCTGCCCGAGATCTTCCCGCAGCGTGCCGAAGTCCCCAAGACCCTCATCTTCGCCAAGACCGACAGCCATGCCGATGACATCATCCAGATCGTGCGCGATGAATTCGCCGAGGGCAACGCCTTCTGCAAGAAGGTGACCTACCGCTCCGAGGAAGACCCGAAATCCGTGCTGGCCCAGTTCCGCAACGATTATAACCCGCGCGTCGCCGTCACCGTGGACATGATCGCCACGGGCACGGACGTCAAGCCTCTGGAGTGCCTCATCTTCATGCGCGACGTGAAGAGCCGCAACTACTTCGAGCAGATGAAGGGCCGCGGCACGCGCACCATCCCCCTGGACGACCTGCGCAAGGTGACACCCTCGGCCCGCGAAACGAAAAATCATTTCATCATCATCGACGCCGTGGGCGTCTCTAAATCCCTGAAGACCGACAGCCGCCCGCTGGAGCGCAAACCCACGGTCGCACTCAAGGACCTGCTGACCGCCGTGGCCGTGGGCGCGCGCGACGAAGACCTGTTCACTACGCTGGCCGGCCGCCTGGGCCGGTTGGAAAAGATCATGACCGAAAAGGAAACCGACATGTTCCGGGAAAAGGCGCAGGGCAAGCGCGTCAATGAGGTGGTCAAAGGCCTCTTGCGCGCCTATGACCCGGACATGATCGAGTTGACGGCCCGCCAACAGCACAACCTGCCCGAGGATAGCCAGCCCACCGATGCCCAGCTTGCGGCCGCGCAAGAGGCCTTGCTCACCCAGGCCGCCATGCCCTTTACCGGTGAGCTGAACACCTATATTGAAAACGTGCGCAAGGTGCACGAACAGGTGATCGACACCGTCAACCCCGACACCGTGGAGTTCGCCGGGTGGGACGGCCAGGCCATGGACAAGGCCAAGGCCCTGGTGCAGGATTTTCAGACCTACTTACAAGAGCACAAGGACGAGATCACGGCCCTGCAAATCTTCTACAACCAGCCCTACCGCCGTCGCGACCTGACCTATGCCATGATCCGCGAGCTGCTGGAGCGCCTCAAGGCCGACAAGCCTTCCCTGGCGCCGCTAGCTCTCTGGCAGGCCTATAGCCGTCTGGAAAAGGTGGACGGCACCGGACCCAAAAACGAGCTGACCGCCCTGGTATCACTTATCCGCCGTGTTACCGGCCTTGACACATCCCTGACACCTTATGATAAAACCGTAGACAGGAACTTCCAGACCTGGGTGTTCAAGAAGCAGGCCGGTCCGCTCAAGTTCAGCGAGGAGCAGATGGCTTGGCTGCGAATGATCAAGGAGCATATCGCTGCGTCCGTCCATCTGGCCCAGGAGGATTTCGAGTATGCGCCGTTCAATGCCTCCGGCGGCCTGGGCCGGATGTGGCAGCTCTTCGGCGACCAGACGCAATCTATCATTGATGAGATCAACGAGGCATTGGCGGCGTAGGATGAACAAAACAGAAATGGATGCCCTCCCAGCGGGTTGGAGTAAATGTAAATTAATAGATTGTGGTGAAATTGTTTCAGGTGGTACGCCTTCAACAAAAATCCCTGAATATTGGGGTGATGAAATTTGTTGGGTTACACCTGGTGATCTTTCTGGATATGAGAACAAATATATTTCACGAGGTCAAAAGTCATTAAGCAAGATTGGGTTATTAAAATCTTCAGCCCAATTGATGCCCAAAGGGAGTGTGCTCTTTTCTTCTAGAGCTCCAATAGGTTACACTGTCATTGCTTCAAATGATCTTTGTACAAATCAAGGGTTCAAAAGTATTGTTCCAAATGATGCCATCTACAATGAATTCTTGTATTATTTTTTAAAATCAGCAAAGCAATCGGCTGAAGACTATGCAAGTGGGACAACTTTTAAAGAACTTTCGATGAAAGCCTTTTCACAAATACCAATTAAGATTCCTCCATGCAATGAACAACATCGGATTGTCTCCAAAATCGAAGAACTCTTCAGCGAGCTGGACAAAGGCATGGAAGCCCTCAAGACCGCCCAGCAGCAATTACAGATCTACCGCCAGGCCGTGCGCAAATGGGCTTTTGAAGGCAAGCTGACTGAGGAATGGCGTAAACAGCAAGGCTTTTTGCCCACCGCCGCGCAGCTCATGGAAGAGATTAAGACCGCGCGGGAAAAGCAGGCAAAAGCAGCAGGTAAAAAACTGAAAATAGTTGTTCCTTTGACACAGGATGAACTTGAGGAATTACCAATAGTTCCACACGGGTGGAGCTGGGTAAGGCCGGTTGGAATTTGTTCTGACGATCAATATTCAATTGGCATTGGACCATTTGGGAGCAACCTTAAAGTCAGCGATTATCAACCTTCTGGGGTACCGCTTATTTTTGTAAAGAACATCACACGCAATGATTTTGCATTAGATTTAAAATTTATTTCAGAAGATAAATTCAAGGAATTAATGCCTCATTCAGCTATGCCCTTGGATATTCTCATCACAAAAATGGGAGATCCTCCCGGAGACTGTACCATTTATCCTGAAGATAGGCCGATTGGTATTATTACATCAGACTGTCTTAAGTTCAGAGTTAACGAAAAATATACTGATCGAAAATTCATCAAGTACTGCATGGAAACGAACCTGATAAAAAAACAGTTTGGTTTGATAACAAAGGGTGTAGCTCAAAAAAAGATAAGTGCCGAAAGGTTTAAATCAATTTTATTCCCTTTCCCAAGCAAAAAGGAACAACAACAAATCGTCCAGGAAATCGAATCCCGTCTCTCGGTGGCGGACAAGCTGGAGGAGGCCATCACCCAAAGCCTGGCCCAGGCCGAGGCCTTGCGGCAGAGCATCTTGAAAAAGGCTTTTGAGGGCAAGCTCGTGCCGCAGGACCCGAACGACGAACCCGCCGGCGCGCTCTTGGCGCGCATCAAGGCAGTGCGGGAAAAGAACCAGGCGGATAGGACGCCGCGCAATCGGCAACAGCCGAGGAAAGCTCGGTAGTTTGAACCCATGCAGAGAATAGTTATGCAGAACGAAAACAGGAGCAGGGCATGAGCAGCGAAGAGAAAAACGCCTCCGGCATTGTCAGCAAGATATGGAGCTTCTGCAACACCCTGCGCGATGACGGAGTGGGCTACGGCGACTACCTGGAGCAGCTCACCTACCTGCTCTTTCTGAAGATGGCGGATGAATATGCCAGGCCGCCCCATAACCGGGCCTTGTCCATCCCCGCGGGCTATGACTGGGAAACCCTGGCGCGAAAACGCGGCGCGGACCTGGAGCTGCACTACAGCACCATGCTGCGAGAGCTGGGCCGGCAAAAGGGCATCCTGGGCCAGATCTTCACCAAATCTCAGAACAAGATCCAGGACCCGGCCAAGCTCTACCGGCTGATCGACATGATCGGCAAGGAACAGTGGAGCACCATGGGCACGGACATCAAGGGCAAGATCTACGAGGGCCTTTTAGAAAAGAACGCCGAGGACATCAAGAGCGGCGCGGGCCAGTATTTTACCCCGCGGCCGCTGATCAAGGCCATGGTGGCCTGCCTGCGGCCCGAGCCGAAGAAGACCATCGCCGACCCGGCCTGTGGCACGGGCGGGTTCTTCCTGGCGGCCTATGATTATCTTGTGGAGCAGCATGACCTCGATATCGAACAGAAGCAGTTCCTGAAATTCCAGACCTTCCATGGCAACGAGATCGTGGCCGACGCGCGGCGGCTGTGCCTGATGAACATGTTCCTGCACAATATCGGCGACATCGACAGCGAGACCACCATCTCTTCGGCCGATTCGCTGATCGCGGACAGCGGCCTGCGGTTCGATTACGTGCTGACCAACCCTCCCTTCGGCAAAAAGAGCAGCATGACCTTCACCAACGAGGAAGGCGAGCAGGAAAAGGATGAGCTTACCTACAACAGGCAGGACTTCTGGGCCACGACCAGCAACAAGCAGCTCAATTTCGTGCAGCACATCCGCACCATGCTCAAGACCACCGGACAGGCCGCCGTGGTCGTGCCGGATAATGTCCTGTTCGAGGGCGGGGCCGGGGAAACGGTGCGCAAACGGCTGCTGGAAACCATGGACCTGCATACCATTTTGCGGCTGCCCACCGGCATCTTTTACGCCCAGGGCGTGAAAGCCAATGTTATCTTTTTCGACGCCCGGCCGGCGGCTAAGGAGCCCTGGACCAAGGAGGTCTGGTATTACGACTACCGCACCAATATCCACCACACCCTCAAAAAGAACCCGCTCAGGCTCGACGACTTGCAGGATTTCATAGCGTGCTACCTACCCGAAAACCGCCATGGCCGCACGGAGACCTGGCACCCGGAAACAAACCCCGAAGGCCGCTGGCGCCGGTATTCTTATGAAGAGATCATAGCCCGCGACAAGACCGGCCTGGACATCTTCTGGCTGCGGGACAAGAGCCTGGCCGATCTCGATAACCTGCCCGAACCGGACGAACTGGCTCTTGACATCATCGAAAACCTCGAAGCCGCGGTGGAGGCCTTCAAGGAAATCGCGCAGCGGTTATAACCCTTAGATTGGAGTGATATATGAGCACAATGAATCTTGGCCGTTTGAAGAAGGTTGAATTGCGGGAGGCATGGTCGTCCGAGTCCGCCGATTTCACGCCCTGGCTGGCGCGGGAAGAAAACCTGAATATGCTTGGTGAAGCCATCGGGATTGAACTTGAACTGGAATCCCAGGAGAAGGAAGTCGGACCGTTCCGCGCGGATATATTGTGCAAGGACACCGCAACGGACCATTGGGTCTTGATTGAGAACCAGCTTGAACGAACCGACCATTCCCATCTCGGTCAATTGCTAACATATGCTGCCGGATTGAATGCTGTTACCGTTGTCTGGATTGCCAAGCGCTTTACCGAGGAACACCGTGCTACGCTGGATTGGTTGAACGAAAGAACAGATGAACAGATCAATTTATTCGGATTGGAAATCGAGCTATGGCAAATTGGGGATTCGCCGATCGCGCCGAAGTTCAATATCATCAGCCAACCCAATGACTGGTCGCGTACCGTGAAGAAGGTTGCAACAGGTGATGGTGAGGTAACGGCCCATAAGCAACTCCAATTAAAGTTTTGGACTGCCTTCCGGGAATACATGGAAGACAAGGAAAGCTTTATCCGATGTCAGAAGCCTTTACCACAACACTGGACCAACCACGCAATAGGACGTTCCGGAATACATCTTGCTTCAATAGTATCTTCCTGGAACTCGGAAACAGGGGCAAAAGGTTTAGAGATACGCACCGAGCTCGTAATGGATGGACCAAAAGCAAAAGAAGAATTTGCTATCCTTGAAAAACAGAAGGAAAACATTGAGCAAGAGCTTGGATTCAAGCTTATTTGGCACAATCCTGAAGGTAAAAATATGTGTCGAATCTATGCTCGGAAAGATGCAGATTTTACAAATGAAGCTCTGTGGCCAGAACTGTTCGAATGGCTCAGGCAGAAATTGGAGAAAATGCATCATGTATTCGCCCCCATCGTAAAAACTATGAAATGAAATACTTTGTCTCATCCGGGGTTGGACCGAGATAAGCGATGAATCGGTTAATGATTCCTTTACGAATACGGGCGATTGTCGGATGTTTCAAGACAATCATCGGATGAATATCGGATGATTCCGGACCATAATTCCTTCTTGATTCAATCTGACGATTTCATGCCCTGCCCTGACGATTAACTGACGAATACCTCCGGCAATACGAGGATAGCCTTAGGGATGTCAGACATGGCCGCCTTCTGGATTGGAAGATTATCAGTAGATTTTTCCGCAGTCGAAGCCACCGATCGATGGATTCGATTACTCCTTCGATGGATTATCGATGGATTGTGACTTGTGCATACTTTTCCTTTCCAGATTCGTTTACGGTATTAACTTTGAACCCTCGCTCTTGCCGAATCAAGGATGCGCCTGATAGACGGAACGCCTAGGAACTGTCTGGCTTTGGTTAAGGTATACGTCTCAGGTCAATTCAGATCCGAGGAAGCGCGCCGGCTTGGGAGATCATAACTGCAAAGCATTGTCACGTGTACTTTAGAGGACTAATTTACTTTGCAACATACTGCGTCACCTGCTATGATGCTCTTACATCCGAACCAGGAAATTCTTTTTATATACATCAGACAGATAACCAGCTAGGGTAGCGCCTTCTTACAAAGGAGGGTAGAGTGAATAATTTCAGGATCGCGCTCGTCGAGGCGAGTGCCAGCTCCACGCATATATACAGCAGGACCTATCTTCCCCGTGTCGGCATCCCGACGTTGGGCGCGCTCCTCAAGGAACAGGGCTATGCCTGCGATATCTGGTTCCAGGCCCTGCCGGGATACCAGGAAGAGCGACTGCTTGCGTACGATATCATCGGCATAGGCTCACTCAGCAGTACGATCAGCGATGCCTATCGTCTGGCGGGTTTTCTGAAAAGCAAGGGCAAGCTCGTGGTCATGGGAGGCCCGCATGTCTCGTTCATGCCGGAAGAGGCGCTCGAATACTGCGACTATGTGGTAATCGGCGAAGGCGAGGCCGCCTTCCCGGCCCTTGTCGAAGCCTTGAGCCGGGGGCAGGTGCCCGATGCAGTCCCCGGCTTGGCCTATCGTCTCCCGCAGGGGGGCACACAGTATACACCCGCCGGTAAAGCGGTAGACATGCACTGTTTGCCGTCACCCGACTTCACCCTGTCGCCACAGGTGCAAAGCGGAAAAATTCCGCCCATTATCACCACCTCGCGCGGGTGCCCCCATGACTGTTCCTTTTGCAGCGTGACCCTGATGTTCGGGAGACGCTACCGCTTCAAGCCGGCCGAACAGATCATCCGCGAGCTGCGACCCGTTCTGAATCGCAGCGTCTGCTTCGGTGACGATAACTTCTGCGCCAATCCCAAGCGGGCCAAGGAGCTCCTGCGGGAGATGATCCGCCAAAACGCCGTCCCGCTGCGATGGTCGGGCCAGATGACCGTGCAGGCCGCCATGGACGACGAGATGCTGGATCTCATGCAACGCACGCGTTGCCGCATCATGTATATCGGCATCGAATCCGTCAGCCCGGAAACCCTGAAAAAATTCGGCAAGGCCCATGAATTTGAAGCCATCACGCGCTGCATCGAAAATCTTCACCGCCATGATATCGGCGTCCATGGGATGTTTGTGGTGAGCGCCGACGATACGCTTTCCACCGTGAGAGAGATCGGGGACTTCGCCATCGCCACCGACATCGATACGATCCAGATCTGTGCCTTGACCCCCTTCCCCGGCACGGCGGCTTATGCTGAGTACGAGGGCAGGCTCCTGCACCGGCAGTGGCGCTACTTTGACGGCATGCACGTCGTGGTAGAGCCGTCGCAATGTTCGGCTTTTCAGATGCAGACGGCCATCGTCGAGCAAATCCAGCGTTTCTACAGCCTGCCCCGGGTGCTGAGCGCGCATCGCCGCGGTCGTGCCTGGCGGATGAAATACCGCGCGGGCGGGCACTATCTCATCCGTCGCTGGGTGCGTGAAAACGCGGATTACCTTGCCCGGCTGCAAACCGAATTTGTGCCCGCCTATGCTGACGTCATCAGGGGCGCGGTGACCTCACCCCCGGCTTGATTCTGTCATAAAAAACTCCGATTCCGGAAAGGATCTCATGCCGTCCGGGCTTGGACGGGATATCTTTTTCGGCCCGCAACCGGCTTAGACGCGCGCGGTTGAGAAAAGTGGCGAGGCGCTTGACCGGCAAGATCAGCCTTTTCCTGTGGCTTGGCATAGTCAAAGTCCGATAGCGTGGTGCGTTTGATCTTCTCGCCCAGGGTTTGTTCGATGGCCAGGATCATGGCTTTATCTTCTCCTGTGACAAAGGTGAAGGCCTCGCCGCTACGGGAGACGCGGCCCGTGCGGCCGATACGATGGGTATAGGCATCGGCCGTGTCCGGCATATCGAAATTGATGACATGCGATACCCCCGCAACGTCAATGCCGCGCGCGGCGATGTCCGTGGCCACGAGGATCTGGTAGGAGCCGTCACGGAACCCGGTGATGGCATTCTGGCGCTGATTCTGCGACAGGTTACCCTGCAGCGAGGTGGCGCTGAAGCCGGAATGGTTGAGTTGCTCGGCCAGACGCTTGGCGCGGTGCTTGGTGCGGGTAAAGACGATGACGGAACCCGTGGCGGTGCGTTTCAGCAGGGTCTTGAGCAGGGCGGTCTTGAGGTGCTGCGGCACCGGATAGAGCGCATGCGCGATGGTCGCGACCGGTTTGGTATGATCGACCTGGACGGTCACGGCATTATTCAGCATCTCCCTCGCCAGGCGGCGGATTTCATCCGGCATGGTGGCGGAAAAGAGCAGGGTTTGACGTTTGGACGGGATCTGCCGCACGATCCGTCGCAGATCGGGCAGGAATCCCATGTCGAACATGCGATCGGCCTCATCCACGATGAGGGTTTCCACGGTGGACAGCTCGACGTGCCGCTGATTCATATGATCCAAGAGGCGGCCCGGACAGGCCACGACGATATCGGTGCCGCGTTTGAGGGCCTGGATCTGGGGGTTCATGTTCACGCCCCCGAAGATGACCGTGCTGCGCACGCGGGTGTGGTGTCCAAGGGCGCGGATGGAATCATGCGTTTGAGCGGCCAACTCGCGGGTTGGGGACAGGATCAAGGCGCGCACGCCTCTTCGCGGTCCCTGCATCAGCTGCTGGAGGAGCGGCAGAACAAAGGCAGCTGTCTTGCCGGTGCCGGTCTGGGCAAGGCCCATGACATCACGTCCGCTCAGGATGTGGGGGATAGCCTGGTGCTGGATCGGGGTGGGGCAGACATAGGCCTGCTCTTTAATGGCTTCTGAGATGTGAGGATGAAGATTGAACTGTACAAATGACATACTACTCCTTTTTAAGGGCATGGGTTTGATAAGCACATGTCCTAGCCTACAAACGAGGCGGGACCGCATCCTTAACAAACATCCATGCGGATTTTCTGAAAAACGAAGAAGCGGCTACTGACGGCACATGGGCCGAAATTTCCATGCCAGAAAATGGAAGGCAAGAACTACTCGTATTTCAGATGCTGTCCTCCCCTATGCAATACCGGCGGGTATGTCAAGCAAATAAATTGTGAGCTCAGTTGCGCATTGTGCTCGTTTGTTTCAGATTTATCTGCTAATGAAGGCGTAACACGTTTTAAAATGATTAGGAGAAGCTTTTTTAGATTCTCCACATTAAGAAAGGAGTACGAATGAATATATTTGTCGGCAACTTATCCCGGGACGTCAGTGAGGATGATTTACGGCAGGCCTTTGAGTCTTTTGGACAGGTAGAATCCGCGAAGGTAATCAAGGATCAATACAGCGGCACTTCGAAAGGATTCGGTTTCGTAGAGATGCCTGTAAAAGCTGAAGCTGAAGCCGCGATAAAGGAGCTGAACGGAAAAGACATGAAAGGCCGGAATGTTACCGTCAACGAGGCTCGGCCACGCGCCGATGGCGGTCGGGGCGGCGGAAGACCCGGAGGTGGCGGCGGCAGGCGGCGATATTAGTAATCGGATTAAAGATATTCTTGGCATGTGTCGAAAGGTGGTATACGAATAAACACAATCTGAATGCGAGCATATCTCTCTGACCAAATAAACCTGCGAGAAACCGCAGCTGTGATAGGTTGTCTGATATCAATCGTTTTTCAGAAATTTAAAAAGGGCCGCGGTCTCTTTGCCAGGGACAAGGCCTGAAAGAAGAGGTAAATAATGGCTAACGGAACAGTGAAGTGGTTTAACGAGCAGAAGGGTTTTGGCTTTATTACCGTAGACGGCGGCCAGGATGTATTTGTGCATTTTTCGGCCATCAAGCAGGAAGGCTTCAAGACCCTGGGAGAAGGAGATCGGGTAACCTTTGACATCACGCAGGGACCCAAGGGTCCGCAGGCTTCTAACGTAATGAAGGCCTAGTTCAGGGTCATAGGGGGGTGGTGTAATGCCACCCCCACCTTTATAGAAAGCAGCTTGGTTTCTTAGGGAAGAGAGAACCAGTTTCTCTTCACCCTGATAGATTTCTCCGGTATGCTGTCCGAACAATGCAATAATAGATAAGGGAAAATTATATGGCTAATAAATCAAAACACACCTTTAAAAAAAGAGAGCGCGAGAAAAACATGCACGTGAAAAAGATGCAAAAAGAGGCTAAAAAGCTTGAGACCAAGAAGCTCAAAGCTGAAGCCGAGCCTTATTCCGGCAGTGGCGATCCAGATATCGCCGGCATAGTTCCAGGCCCTCAGCCACGCGTTGAAGAATAGACCGTATCAGATGGTATTCATGTAGATGATGGATGATACGGGGGCAGGCTTTATTTTTTGATCTCGGGTTGTCGTATTATCAGCCAGTTGATGAATTTCACCTATCGTATGAACACCGTTTTTTTTAACCGGTATTGCAGGTATCGAGCGGATATCGATCAGCGTGTTTGATCCACCCCGTTCCTGTAAGGCCGCCATGGAGAACCGCACCGGTGTATCTTCGCGTGGATGTCGAATCAAGACAACGGGCTTTAACATCACAAAGAGCCGCATGGTTTGTAAATAGGTACCTGCCGGCTATTCTCGACTGAACAAAATCTGCATATAGCGCCCGGTATTTTCGAAGATGTCCCGGAGCTGCTCTCCCAGCGCCAGGGCCGCGTCGACGATATCGGCCGCAAACTGGAACCCCTTCCCTGAAGCGATGATTTCCAAGGCTTGGGCATGCGGCAGGGCCTTTTTATAGCAGCGTTCCGAGCGCAGGGCGTCATAGACGTCGGCCACGGCCATGATGCGGGCGCATAACGGAATCTTCTCGCCGGCCAGTCCATCCGGATACCCGCGGCCGTCCCAGCGTTCATGATGCCAGCGCGCGATCGAGATACCCATATCGATGAAGGCGTTGCCCCGATACTTCAGGCGCACGGCCTCCAAAGTGTCGGACCCGATGACGCTATGGGTCTTCATGACTTCGAACTCGTCCGTGTCAAGCCTGCCGGGCTTCAAGAGGATATGGTCCGGTATGCCCACCTTGCCGATGTCGTGCAGCGGGCTGGCGTGGTAGATGTCGCTGATGAACGTGCGGTCGATCTGGTGTCGGTAGGCCTGCGTGCCGGAGAGATGCTCGGCCAGCACCGCGCACAGGATCTGGACCCGCTCCAGGTGATTGCCGGTCTCGTCATCCCTGGATTCCGCCAGTTTGGCCAGGGCCAGAATGGTGGCCAACTGCGAATCGGAGATCTCCCTGACCTTCTGTTCCACCAGCCGTTCAAGCTCCTGGTTGTGCTGCGTCAGGCGCACCTGCATGCTGCGGATCTCAAGGTGCGTGCGCACGCGCGTGTGCAGCTCCTCCATCTCGAAGGGCTTGGTGATATAGTCCACCGCCCCGACGCCGAAGGCCCTGACCTTGGTCTTGAGATCGTTCATGGCACTGATGAAGATCACCGGAATATCCTTCAGACGCGTATCGCCTTTGATACGCGCACAGAGCTCGAATCCGTCCATGCCCGGCATGATGACATCGAGCAGGATCAGATCCGGAGGATTCCCGGCGGCCCACTGAAGCGCCGCGGCCCCTTGCCTGAAGGGGAACACCGTATAGCTCTGTTTGGAGAGCATCAGCTCGAGGAGATGCAGATTGACCCTGGAGTCGTCCACGATCATGATGGCGGCCGGCGTAGACTCAAACACTACCACGCCTCCTCACCATTTGTGGGCCTGTTGCGTAAGCTTGTGCATGTCGAGGATGAGGGCCACGGCGCCATCGCCCATGATGGTCGCGCCTGAGATGCCCTCGGTGGTCTTGAACATCTGCCCGAGGTTCTTGATGACGGTCTGATGCTGTCCGATCACCTTATCCACCACGAAACCGACCCGTTGATCGCCCACTTCCGTGACGACCACCTGCTCGTTGCCGCCCAAGTCTCTGGCAAGGCCGAAGGTCTCCCGCAGGTGGATGTACGGGATGATCTCATCGCGCACGCGCACCAGATTGCGGCCGTGCGCATGCGCAAGATCTTCATGGGTGAGGTCCACGCATTCCACCACCGTGCTCAAGGGGATCACGAAATTTTCGCTGGCGATGCTGACCAGCAGCCCGTCGATGATGGCCAGCGTGAGCGGCAGCTTGAGCGTAATGGCCGTGCCGGACCCGGAGACGCTGGCGACCTCCACACTACCGCGTAAGCCCTCGATATTGCTCTTCACCACGTCCATGCCCACCCCGCGGCCCGAAACGCTGGTGATGCTTGAGGCCGTGGAAAATCCGGGGGCCATGATGAGCTCGTGGATCTGATGCTCGCTCAATTGCGCATCCGGCGCGATGAGCCCCTTTCCCACGGCCTTATCCCTGATGGCCTCGGTATTAAGACCGGCGCCGTCGTCGCTGATCGTGATGACCACCTGGGCGCCGGCATGCGCGGCCGAGAGCTTGATCGTCCCTTTCCCGGGCTTGCCGGAAGCCTCTCTAACCTCGGGCGGCTCGATCCCGTGATCGATGCTGTTACGTATGAGGTGCACCAGGGGGTCGGAAAGCCGCTCGATCACCGTCTTGTCGAGCTCGGTCTCCTCGCCCTCGGTGACCATGATGATCTCCTTGCCCAGCTCAGCCGACAGATCCCGCACCAGGCGCTTGAACTTGGCGAAGGTGGTGCCGATGGGCAGCATCCTGATCCCCATGGACAAGTCCCGCAGCTCGGCGCTCAGCCGCTCCACCTCCTCGGCCACGCCCACCAGCTCGTTTGAACCATCCAGCGCGGCCAGGCGCGTAAGATGCGCCTGCACCGTCACCAGCTCGCCGGCCAGGTTCACCAGCGCATCCAGCTTGGGAGATGCCACCCGGATGCTGGCCTCGATCTGGGTGGCCAGCCGCTGCTTGCGCTGGCCGCGCACATGCTCCTGCTCCATGAGGGCCGCGCCCAGATCGGCCTTGGTTACCTTGCCGGAACCCACGAGCATCTCGCCGATAAGCGGCCTGGCCCGCAGGGCGTCTTCCAACTCGCACATGCCGAGGTCGCCCTTTTCCACCAGGATCTCGCCCACCTTCTTGTACTCCGGATCATCCTCGGCGCCGCCATCGATCAGCTCCACTTCGATATCGCTCAAGTCCTCCACGAAAATAAACACGTCCTTAACCACGTTCATGTCCTGGTCGGTGGTAAGGATCATGTCCCAGGCCGCATAACACGCCTCGGGGTCGAGGTCCTTCAATTCAGGGAGGTCATCCAGGAGGCAGACGATCGAACACTCTCCCAGGGCCTTGAGTTCCCTGATCAACGGGATGGGGTTGGTGCCGTTGGCGAACAGATCGCGGTGCGGCTTGAAACGGATGCGGTAGGTCCGCGTCATGCGGCTGTCGGGCTTCTTCCCGCTTACCTCACGGTCCGGAGCCGGAGCCACCGGGGCGGCATCATTCTCCGCGGACAGATAGCGGCCAAAAGCTTCCATGAGCTCCCGCGTGCGCTCGGGCCGGTCATCTTCCCCGCCGTGCGAGGCCTCCAGCATGGACTTGATCCGGTCGCAGGCCTCCAGGGTCAGGCTGATCAACTCTTGCGTCACGTTCAAGGCCCCCTCCCTGACCAGGTCGTAGACCGTCTCGATGGTGTGCGTGAAGGCCGCGATAGCGTCGAACCCAAACATGGCGCCGGAACCCTTGATGGTATGCATGGCGCGGAAGACCCGGCCCACAGTTTCCATGTCCGCCGGGTTGCGTTCCAGCTCCAGCAGGCTTTCCTCCAGCACCTCCAGCAGCTCGTACGCCTCTTCCCGGTACAATTCCTTCTGCGTGTCCATAGGCATCCCCTCACTTTAGCCGAGCAGGCGTTTCACCACGGCGATAAGCTGCTCGGGTTTGAACGGCTTGACGATCCAGCCGGTGGCCCCGGCGTTTTTGCCCGCGTCCTTCTTGTCCGTGGTGTTCTCCGTGGTCAGCATGACGATAGGCACGAACTTGAAAGCCGGTTCGCCGCGCAAGGCCCGGATCAGCTCGATCCCGTCCATGTTGGGCATGTTGAGGTCCGTGATCACCATATTGACCTGCACCTCTTTGACTTTTGCCAAGGCCTCGCGGCCGTCCTCGGCCTCCACCACCCGGTAGCCCTCCTTCTGAAGCGTGAAGCTCACCAGCTGGCGCATGCTCTTGGAATCATCCACGCTCAGGATCACGCCGCTCATGCCTCATCTCCCTTGAACAGGCACGCCCCGCTCGTCTCAGCGCCGCACAACGTGGGCTCGATCCCGATATCCACCACCGTTTTCATCACCGCCTCGGATAAGGCCGCGCGCAAGTGTAAGCCGCCCGGCAGACCCGCATTGACGCGATGCGCCGCGCACAGGACCTGCACGCAGGCCAGGTCGATCGCGGTGGCCTGCCTCAGATCGATCAGCACCTCGCCCTCTTGTCCGCCGAGATCGCGCAGCTCAGCCGCCAGCTGAGCGGCATCCTGTATCCCCAGATCACCTTTGACCTCGATCTCCCGCCGCGCTCCTGCGTTCTTGCGCTCTATGTGTGCCATATGCGACTCCTTGCCAATGTCTTTCTCCCGATCCTACGCCGAGGCCCGCATCAGAAAAACTCCACATTCCCGCCCAGATCTGCAGCGCACCGGGCTTGGTCCCCCATATCGAAGCCATCCTGCTCCACGTGCATCTGATGGATGTGCCGCTCGCTCTGCATGGTATAGAGCCGGTCGAGCTCGGCCAGGAACTCCGCGGCGTTCGCCTCCTCCTCACTGCCCGCCATGGCCATGCTTTCGGCATGGATACCATCCAATAGGGATAAAACCTTTTCCAGCACGGCGCTCACATCGGTATGCACCGTTATGCCCGCTACGCAGGCCTGAATATCATCCTGCAGGCCCTGTCCCTGACGGCACAGCTCTGCGACCAGCCCCCGGACTTCTCCGTTCACCTGCGTCAGGGAGGCATTCAGATCCCTCATGGTACTCATCAGCGATTGAACCGCATCGCGCTTGTGTTCCTGGGCCTGGCCCAAATCGTTCCGCGCCCCTTCAGAGATGCGCGCCACTTCGGTAAGCACATCCGAGAGATTCACCGTGTCCTGACGGGCCTCATGCGAGAGCGCGTAGATGCTCCCGGAGATGGTATCCAGGGCTGCTCCCTGCATACCGAGATGGGCGGCCCTGATCCTGGCATTGAGAGCGATAAGCTGCAGGTGCATACCCAGCTCCTCGATCTCGCGCACGAAGCCCGACATCCGGGAGACCTGCGCGCTGGTCGCGCTCACCGTTTCCAAAAGGACGGATTCCTCGGACGAGGTGGCCTCCAGTCCTTGCATCACGGCCTCGATGCCTTGTAAGACGCGGTCCATGAACGCCACGCCCGTGCTGTCCGCGGTCAGGACCGTGGCGCTGGTCGCGTTCACGATCTCGCCCACGCCCCGGCCGATATGGGTCAGGCTGTCCTTGACCAGTCCCAGGGCCTCCATGATCTCCAAGCGGGTCTGCCCGAGCTGAGAGGCCTGCAGGGCGCACACCTTCCGCAGCACCGCCGCCCCTCCCCCTGGCGTACAGCGCGGCGAATCGATGTATCCGGTCAGGGTGTCGATGACCTGCGCGACATGTTCAATCTGCTGGCGCGAAATATCATGGAACTGCAGGGATTCGACGATCCGGCCGGCTGATTGCGTGATGCCGCCCACCATGTCGGCCACGCGCTCGGCGGCTTGGGCGGCCGCATTGTAGCGACCGGACAAGGTGTGGTGATGGGTGAGGGTCTCTTCCAGCAGGGCGCTGGCCTGCGCGCCTCTGGTTTTTTCAAAGACTTCAACCCCCTTGAGGGCGCCGTCGATCGCGAGTGTAAGCGGTTGGACGGTTGAGCGGATGTCCTGGGACTTGGACTTGATCAGTTCCGCCAGGCGCCGGACATCATCGGTAAGGCTTGCAAACCCTGTATTGGCGCTCGCCAGATGGGCATTCTCCACGCGTGTGAGGAAGCCCAGCATGTTAAGGTTAAGCACGAGTCCGGCGAATGTATCCAGGGACTTTTCCGCCGTGCCCAGGATCGCGCGATATTCGTTCAATACCGTGGTTATCCTGCCAAGCCGCCGGTCGGAATCGCTCAGCAGCGCGCGCAGATCTTCCAGCAGGGAGGAGAGACCATTCGTGATCCCTGAAAACCCTTCCCCGGTCATGAGCCGCGCCACGGACTGGGAGGTCTCGTACATGCCGGTACTGCGCGCAGAGAAGTCCATGAGGCGCTCGCCGATGCCGATGAAAGCCTGCTCCGAGGACGCGCAGATCTCCTCCAGGCTCAGGCGGGCCGTTTCCAGCTCCGAGCGCCAGCGTTGATGGGTGTCGTGATCAAGCTCGGCCTGCTCCAGGGCGGAAATCCGGCCGCCGGTGTTCTTCTTGAAAAATCCGCTCATATTACTAGCGGCCGCCGCTGCGCATTATGAACATACGCAGGTATCGCCGGGCAATGATCATCGGGTCCGACAGCAATGTACATGGTGCGCTAGAGCCTCCGGGAGATCGTGTTCGCCAAACATTCCAGCGGGGCATTGATCCCGTTGAGGGTTTCCGCGTGACCCGTGAACAGATATCCGCCCGGCGCCAGATGGTCGCACAGACGCCTGATTACATGCTCCTGCATGGGCCGGTCGAAATAGATAAGCACGTTGCGGCAGAAGATGACGTCCATCTTTTCGCGCAGACCGAAATCGCCCTCCAAGAAATTGAGCCGCCGGAACTGCACCCTGGCCCTCAGCTCGGGAACTACCCTGACGAGACGCTTATCCTTTTCAAGGCTGCGCATGAGGTAGCGTCGGGCCAGGCCCTCGGGTATCGCCGTGGCCCGATCCTCTTCATAGATGCCGATCTTGGCCTTATTCAGGACCCGGGTGGATATGTCCGTGCCCAGCACCTGGTAATGGAACCCGCGCATTTCTAAGGCGAATTCCTCAAGCACCATGGCCAAGGTATAGGGCTCCTCCCCGGAGGAGCAGGCCGCGGACCATGCCGCCAGCGGCCGAGAAAAACCCGCTCCCAGCCGCGTGACGAGATCGGGCAGGGCATGGCGCGCCAGAAATTCGAAATGCCCGGCCTCCCGGAAGAAGTCGGTCTTGTTGGTGGTCACGACGTCGATCATGGCCGTGAGCTCGTCCGACCTCCCCTGCTCGCTGAACAGGTACTCGCAATAATCATGATAAGAGTCCAGATTGACGGCCTTGAGACGGCGTGCGAGCCTGGTCTCCAGCATGGTTTTCTTGGCGGGTGTCATCTTGATCCCGATCTCGTCATGGATGAACTCGCTCAAGCGCTGAAACAGTTCATTTGACAACTCGGTCTTGTGCACCGTTTCCCTCATGTGCTGATCACGGATTCCTGTTCGCCTTCCGGCAGGCCGCTCCCCGTCTGGACGACCAGGGCCAGCTCATCGGCCGAAAATACCCGGTCGATGTCCAGAATCATGATGAACTCCTCGCCCCGGCGTCCCATGCCTTTCAGAAACTCGGTGTTGAGCCCGGTGCCGATCTTGGGCGCGGGTTCGATCTGCTCGGGATCAAGCTCCATGACCTCGTGTACCGCGTCCGCCAGCACGCCCAGGACGGTGCGGCCGCTTTCGAGCTCCACCTCGCCGATGATGATGCGGGTGTTGAGCGTACGCTCGGTGTCCTTGATCTGAAACTTGCGGTTTAAGTCCACCACCGGCACCACGGAACCGCGCAGATTGATGACCCCCTTCATGTAGTCGGGCGTCCGCGGGACCCTTGTGATGCGCGTGATGTCCAGCACCTCGCGCACCTTGGATATGTCCAGGGCGAACTCCTCTTCATCCAGTTTGAATGACAGGTACTGTCTGGTATCGGTTATCGTGTCCACGCTCATGGCCGTCTCCTTTGCCTCAATCCGGCTCAATAACGGGTGAAGTCTTCATCGGTGGCATCACCCGCGCTCCGATCTTCATTGAGATCGATCAGCACGCCGGACTGACGACCCGGCATGCTCTCCGGACCCTTGATGGCTTTTGGCGCTTCGGTCTGTTTCTTGATGGCCGTCGGCTTTAAGAGGCCGTGGCGCAGGGTGGCCGGTTTGACGGTTTGCGCGTTGCGCCTTGCGGACACGCCGTCGATCTTGAAGAAGGCGATGGCCTCCTGAAGCTGCATGGCCTGGCTGGAGAGCTCCTCGGCCGTGGAGCTCATCTCCTCGGCCGCCGAGGCATTCTGCTGTACGACTTGGTTCAACTGCTGGATGGCGGTGTTGATCTGTTCCGCCCCCGTGTTCTGCTCCCCGCTCGCCGCCGTGATCTCCTGCACCAGTTGCGCGGTCTTGCCGATGTCGGGCACGATCAATCCCAACAGCTTGCCCGCCTGCTCCGCCACCTCCACGCTCGAAACCGAAAGCTTGCTGATCTCGCCCGCGGCCTCGGCCGAACGTTCGGCCAGGCGCCTGACGGCCGCGGCCACCACGGCGAAGCCCTTGCCGTGCTCGCCGGCGCGCGCCGCCTCGATGGCCGCGTTCAAGGCCAAGAGGTCGGTCTGGCGTGCGATCTCCTCGATGATGGCAATCTTCTCGGCGATGACCTTCATCGCCGCCACGGTCTGGTCCACCGCGCGTCCGCCTTCCCGCGCGTCTTCGGCCGACTTCACCGCGATCTTCTCGGTCTGCAGTGCATTATCCGCGTTCTGACGGATGTTCGAGGCCATTTGTTCCATGGAGGAAGAGGCCTCTTCGGCGGCAGCCGCCTGCTCGGAGGCGCCCTGCGACATCTGCTCGGCCGTGGAGCTCATCTGCTCGCTGCCGGCCGCCACGTTGTCGGCCGCGGCATGCACGTCGCCCACGATGGCACGCAAGCGCTCCATCATGGTGCGCAGAGCATCCGCCAACTGACCGATCTCATCCTTCTGATCAATATCGATCGTGGCGGTCAGATCGCCCTGGGAGACATGCGTGGCTAGGTCCACACCTTTTTTGATCCCGGTAGAGATAAGCCGGGCAAAGATAAAGAAAACCAAAAAGGCGGCGGCAAAGGAGATAATGCCCACAACCAGGACGATATAGCGGACTTGGTTGGCCTGGGCGAGGAACTCGGCATCGGGCAGGGATAGGCAGATGCTCCAGCCCGTGAGCCCCACCGGCGCGAAGCCCGCGGTCTTGGCCACACCCTTGTACTTGTAATTCTCCACGCCGGCCTGGCCGGTAACCATCTTCTTTGAGATCTCTTCCATGCCTTCCAGGGTGGTTAAGTTGAGCTTCAGGATGTTCTCCTTGTCCGGGTGGGCAATGGTGATCCCTTCCTTGTTCGTCATGAAGGCGTAGCCGGTCTTGCCGATCTTGGCCCCGGCGATGAGATCGCTCAAATAGCCGATCTCCAGAATATTGGCAACCACGCCCACTACCTTGCCGTCCGCGGATTGGACCGGGACCGCGATAGGCACGAAGGGCTGGCCCGTGACCTTGTTCAGGGCCACCTCGCCGATATTGGCCTTGCCCGCCAGGGCTTCCTTGAAGTACCCTCGGTCGGCCAGGGAGACGCCGATAAACTTAGGATCAGAGGCGGCAATGGCCGTTCCCTGACGGTCCATGGCCACTACTACCTGGGAATTGTCCTTGAGCCCCTCGGTCTTACCGAATATCTCGAACTTCTTGTTCAGCTCCGCCAGCTCTCCTGCTGAAGCCTGGATGCCTGAGTCGGCCACCGCCGTGACGGCCCTGACGGTCGTGCGCTCTACCGCGAGGTCCCTGACCACCTTCATTTCACCGGCCAGGGCCAATTGCACGGCCTGGCTCAGAGTCTTGGTCACGCCCGAAAGCTGTTCATTCTCAATTGCAGTCAGGCCCTTCGTTGCCTGGGAGATTGAAAGCCAACCGACCACCGCGATAGGGATCAACATGACCACGGAACCTACCAGAATAAGTTTAGTGCCCAATTTTAAATTCTTAAACATAGTCTGTGCTCCTTGTAATTTACTTTGTTATTGATCACTCTGCGGCTTGTTCGCCTGCAGAAACGTGCGCAGTGCCTGCCTCCTCCGGGACATAAGCATTTCAGAGGCATGCTCGATCAGTTTGCCGGGCGAAACCCTTCCCAGCAAAGTACCCAGGACATGGCCCGAGTGGGTCATGATATAGGTCGGCGTGCCGGTGAGGCCGAATTTCTTCCTGAAATACGGGTGCATTTCCTCCAGGGCATAGTAGACCTTGATCTCACCCTGGAAAAACATGGCCGTCAATTCGAGGCTCACCATATTCGAAGTGAAGCTCCCATCCTTGAGCAGACATCCGACCAGGACCGGGCCGGGTTCCTGCATGATGGCGTCCGCGTTTTCACTGGTCAGGCGCGTGATAAGCTCAGACACCATCATACTCTTCAACTCCTAATTCGCCTTTTGTCCACCATTTCATGGGCAACCGGTCTATCAAAAGGCATGCCATGCCCCTTGATGAGTGCCGCGGGAATGTATTAATGGTTTGGAATCAGTATGTTATTTGGCTAACACCAAAGTTACCATTTTGTAACACCGTCATACCTTGGTGTAAAATGATGGAAATTCAGCTCTGTAAAGCCTGTAAATTTTACATGGGTTCGATATTGTTACCAATATTGTAATCACGCATCATCTTGTAGAGCGTGGGGCGGCTGATTCCCAGCAAATATGCGGTCTGTACCTTGTTCCATCCCGCCTTTTCCAGGGCGGCCTCCACGTCTTCCTTTTTGAGTTGGTGGGGTACCCTGATCACGCTCGGAGGATGTACCACGGCGCGCCCGTCATGATACGGGCGGATTTCGTTGGGCAGGTGTTCGACCTCGATCACGGAACCCTGGCACATGACAAAGGCATGCTCAAGCATATGGCGCAATTCTCGAATATTGCCCGGCCAGTCGTATTCCATGAAGAACTTGCCGACCCCTTTCGAGATATCCTCAATCTGCTTGTTGAAGCGTTCATTGAACAGGGCCAGGAAATACTCGACCAAGAGGGGGATATCTTCCCGACGTTCGGCCAGCGGAGGGGTGTTGATCTCGACCACCTTGAGCCGGTAATAGAGATCCTCCCGGAACTCGCCATCCCGCACCTTGCGGCGCAAATCCCGGTTCGTGGCGCTGATGATCCTGACATCCGCCTTGATGGGAGTGGGGTCGCCGACCCGCTCGAACTCCTTGGTCTCCAAGACCCGCAGGAGCTTGAGCTGGATCATGGGTGAGATGTCTCCGATCTCGTCCAGGAAGATGGTGCCGTGATCCGCCAGCTGGAAACGCCCGGCCTTATCCTTGACCGCCCCGGTGAAGGCTCCCTTTACATGCCCGAAGAGCTCACTCTCGAGCAGGTTCTCGGCCAGGGCCGAGCAGTTGACGACCACGAAGGGCGCATGGGCGCGCATGCCGCCATAGTGGATCGCCCTGGCCACGAGTTCCTTGCCCGTCCCGCTGGGGCCCGTGATCAGCACCGTGGTGTCGATGTCCTTCACGTTGTCGATCAGGCAGAAGATATCCTGCATCTTGGCGCTGTTGCCCACCATGTTCTGGTACTGGTGCCGAGCCTCAAGCTCCTTTTCCAATCGCGATAGGAGGGTGATATCCCGCACGGTCATGACGGCGCCCAGGTGGTTTTCCCCGCGGTCCTTCAAGGGCGCGATATTGAGCATGACCACCTGCTGGGGTCTCTGTCCGTGCCCACATTCGATACGGAACTCATGGATGGAGACTTTTGTATCCAGGACGCCCTGCAGGGTGCTCCAACACCTGAGGCCGCAGCCCCTGATCAAAGCGGCGGGATTTTCCCCGATCAGATACCCAGAAGGGAGCGGGCAGATGGCATCGAAGGCGTTGTTGTAGGTCAGGATGCGCATCTGGGCATCCACGGAGATAATGGCCTCCTCGACGCTCATGAACACGGCGTCCAGATGGGCGCGATAGCGTTCCATCTCGCGCGCCATGACGGCCTTCTCATCCAGCAGGGCCTTGTGCTGGAGGGCATGTTTGGTGACCCTGACGAGGATTTCTTTATGCAGGGGTTTGGCAAGGTAATCGAAGGCCCCCAGACGGAGCGCATCCGAGGCACTGGCGATGGTGGGTTCTCCGGTGACCATGATCACGGGGGTGTTCAGACCCCTTAGCTTGATTTCCTTGAGGACCTCGATCCCCGAATGCCGCCCGAGGATGATGTCGGTGAAGATGACATGGTAATGAGCACCGTCGATTCGTTCGATCGCCGCATCATAATCCGTGGCGCAGCACACATGGTAGCCTTCTGAATTCAGGATCGCCCGAAAAGTCATGCATACCGATTGATCGTCGTCGATTACCAGTATTTCTGAATTCAATCCGCACCTCTCATGGTTATGGATGAAATACCCTTAGCACAGCACACTGCACCCTAATGCATACCCAATCAGTTTTCAATAAAGATTCTCGATACTTGCTCTCATATGTCGCCATTATTCAAAAGCGCCTTGCTTATCGAGCGCGCCATGGTACTGCTCGAAAACGGCTTGTCGATGAATCCCTTGACCCCCAAACGAAGCGCGGCTTCGCGGTCAATGACCACGCTGTATCCCGTCATGAGGACCACCGGGATTTCGGGCCGGATCTGAAGTATCGCCGCGGCCAGCTGGTCCCCCCGCAGATCGGGCATGGTCTGATCCGTGAGCACCAGATCGAAGGCCCGCGGATCGCGGCGCAAGGCTTCCAGGGCTGGCTGGCTGGCGGTGTGACCGCTCACGGCATACCCGAGCTGTTCGAGCATGAGCGTGGTAAAGCGGACGATATCCGGTTCATCGTCCACCAGGAGGATGCGTTCCCCATTGCCGGCCGGGATGGTTTCGGCCGTGCCCATATCTTCGGATGCATCGATGCCGAAACGGGGAATAAACACCTCGAAGGTACTGCCGGCTCCGGGAGTGCTCGACACGACGATGCCCCCCCTCAGCTTCTTGACGATACCATGGGTAATGGCCAGTCCAAGCCCGGTCCCACTGCCCTTTTCCTTGGTGGTGAAGAAGGGCTCGAAGATACGCCGCACGGTCGCCTCATCCATGCCGCATCCGGTATCCTGGACGCTCAGTTTGACATAATCTCCGGGCTGTAGATCGGGATGTTTGTATGCGGTGCCAGCTTCAAGGTTCACGGCTTCCAAACCCACGTTTAAGGTTCCGCCCTCGCTCTGCATGGCATGGTAGGCGTTGGTGCACAGATTCATGACCACCTGATGGATCTGGGTCGGATCGGCCAGGATGGAGCCCGCGTTAGGATCGATATCCTGTACGATGGCGATCGTGGATGGTATGGTCGCGCGCAGCAGCTTGAGCGCCTCCTTGACGATGAGGCGGATATCCAGAGGTTGCACCGTGACCTCGACCTGCCGGCTGAAGGTCAGGATCTGATGCACCAGATCCTTGGCGCGAACGCCTGCCTTGAGCACCTCTGAGATCATATCGCGCGCCTTCTCAGCGGTTGCGGGATCGTCCCGAACCAGTTCTGAGAAGCCGATGATAACCGAGAGGATATTGTTGAAATCGTGGGCGATGCCGCCCGCCAGGGTGCCGATAGCCTCGAGTTTCTGGGAACGCTGCAGTTGCTCCTGGTAGAATTGCATCTGTTCTTCGGCGCGCTTGCGCTCGTCGATGTCGCGCGTGACGCTTAAGATACCCAGCGGCACACCGCCGTCATCCAGGAGGATGCTGATGTTGGACTCGGTCCACATGGGTTTGCCGCTCTTGGTAATGCGTTTGAGCTCTACGGTCCATGACCTTGATTGCAGGAAGGGATCCTGATTTCGCACCAGTTCCCGGATCTGGGTATGGATGCCTTGAAGCTTTTCATGTGACTCCTCATCATCGATGATCGCCAGGGCCGATCTCCCGAGCATCTCTTGCCAGGTGTGGCCCGTGATACGTTCGACGGACGGACTTACATAGGTGTAGTTCAAATCCATGTCATACAGCGAAATCATGTCGTGGATGTTATCCGCGACCAGGCGGTAGCGCTCTTCGCTGGCACGCAGCCGCGCCTCGGCCTTTTTGCGCTCCGTGATGTCTACGCAGGTGCCGTCAAAATACAAGATGTTTCCTTGTGCATCCCGAACCGTATGCATGTTCATGGAAATGAACATGCGGGATCCATCCCTGCGGAGCATTTCAGCCTCGAACCCCTCGATCAAGTCGTGCTCGGCAAGCATGCGCACCATGGCATGGCGTTGCTCCGGATTGGCATACAGTTCCTGGGCTATATCCGTGACGGAGGCGACCATCTCTTGGGGTGATGAGAAAGCACCCATGCGCGCCAGGGAAGGGTTCACGTTGATGAACCGGCCCGTTAGCGTTGATTGGAAGATGCCTTCGGTGGCGTTTTCGAACAGCGTACGATAGCGTTCTTCGCTTGCGCGCAGCGCATCCTCGGCCCGCTTGCGCTCTGTGACATCCACGCAGCTGCCGTCATAATACCGGGTACACCCTTGCCCGTCTTTGACCGTATGAACATTCATGGATATCCATATCCGGCTTTTATCCTTGCGCAGTATGGCGACCTCGTAACCCTCGACCTTGTCGTGTTCCTCCAGCATGCGCCGCAAGGTGTGCCGGTCTTCCGGATCGGCATAGATTTCCCGGCCGATATCCTTCACGGAATCGATCATATCTTGGGGTGAGGAGAAGCCGAACATTCTGGACAAGGACGTGTTCACGCGGATATAGCGCCCCGCGGTGGTTGTCCGGAAGATACCTTCGGAGGCATTTTCAAAATGGTAGCGGAACTGTTCCTCGCTCTCCCGCAGGGCCTGTTCGGCCTGTTTGCGCTCCGTGACATCTCGCATCGTCTCGATGGCGCCGATAAGATCCCCCCGGCTGTTGAAAATCCGGCTCGCCTTGCCCCAGATGAACTTCTCCTTGTTCATCACCTGGGCCTCGGCGATGAGCAGATTCTCTTCCTTACGGATAAATGCATACTGCTTTTCAGCCTCGGCATCCGGATGCAGACAGAGATCCACCAGGATAGGCGTGGGTCTGCCATAAAAAGGCAGGGCATAGGCGTAATTCGTCTGCCCGATAATTTCCGAGGCCTTGATCCCGGACATGTCCTCCATGGCCCTGTTCCAGATCAGGACCCTACCGTCCATGTCGACGGCCAATGTGGGGTCAGGGAGGAAATCGATGAACTGGGCGAGGCGGTGTTCCGATTCTTTGAGCCGCTCCTCGGCCTGTTTGCGCTCCGTGATGTTAATACAGGTGCCTTCAAAGTACCTGAGGCACCCTCTCTCATCCCGGACGGCATGGATATTCATGGATATCCATATCTGTCTTCTATCCTTGCGTAAAAATGCGACCTCGAATCCCTCGACGGTGTCGCGTTCGGCCAGCATGCTCACCACGGCGTGTCGGTCATCCGGGTTGGCATACAGGTCGTGCGCGAGATCCCTGACGGACGCGATCATCTCTTGGGTGGATGAGAAACCGCCCATGCGGGCCAGGGAAGGATTCACGTTGATGAACCGGCCCTCGGACGTTGATTGGAAGATGCCCTCGGTGGCGTGTTCGAAGAGCATGCGATAGCGCTCTTCGCTTGCGCGCAACGCCTCCTCGGCATGCTTGCGCTCCGAGAGGTCTCTCCAGGTAGTCAACAGGAGTTTCTTGCCCTGCATGGGGATAGTCGACAGCATCACATCGATCAGCATCTCGCTGCCGTCCGGGCGCCGGCGGACCCACTCAAAGTGGTGGGATCCTTTCTTATGGGCCATCGCGATCATCTTCTGGGACTTCTCTTCGGAGTCGAGACCATCGGGCTGTCTTTCCATGGCAAAATCCATGGGCCGTTTGCCCAGCAGTTGGGACTTGTCCGAGACACCGGCGATCCTGAGGGCCGAGGCGTTGCAGTCAATATACCTTCCATCCTCCATGATGAGGTTTCCGTCCTCGGACGACTCGAACAACAGGTGAAACTTTTCCTCGCTCTCCACCAAAGACTGTTCCACCTGCTTGCGCGCGGTGATGTCACGCAGCGTTTGGATGGCGCCGAGTAGATTTCCCGAGGAATCATGGAACGGGCTCGCGTGGGCCGTGATGTAGCACCTCCGTTGCGTCAAGTGGAAAAAAACCTCGCCATCAAAATCCAGGCTCCCGTCCTCGCGGTATTGATAAGGTGACTCGATATCACGTTTCAAATCGGGGTTGAGGATCACGTCCGCCATCACCGGCCGCCGGCAGCCGTAGATGGGCAGGGCATATTCATGATTTCCCTTGCCCAGCATCTTTCCGGCCGGAATGCCCGTAAGCCTCTCCATAGCCTTGTTCCACAGGACAACCCTTCCTTGCCGGTCAATGGCGAAGGTGGGGTCGGGCAGGAAGTCGACGATCTGGGAGATGTTGATGTTCACCGCATATGCATCCGACATGTTGAACAACCTCCATGTATAACATCACCATGCCACAAGCAGAACTCACCTGATCCCTGGAAAAACGATCATTGTACTCCTATTTCGAGTATATCAAGGTTTTCACTGTCTTACAAGCAATAGACGCCCTGAAGACAAAAACATAATCGCCGCCATTGAAGCCATTTTCAGCCCACGGCACGACACGCCTGCACCGATTTGCCGCCTGTGCTACATTTTTGTGTCACTGTCGGCAGGGCCGGATTTATTTATACCGGATTATCAATATACTAGCGATTCATGACTTGGCACCGCCCTTGCTCAGCATTCATTATCAGCATGAGCGCGCGCCCCTTTCCACACACGGGCGCGGCCGGAAAGGAGCAAGGATGTGTGCCATACTCGGTATTTTTGACCTCAAGAGCGCGGCCAAGGACTTAAGGCCCCAGGCCCTGCGGATGAGCCGTCTGCAGCGGCACCGCGGACCGGACTGGAGCGGTGTGGCGGTGTACGACAAGGCCATCCTGGCCCATGAGCGGCTTTCCATCGTGGATGTGGACACCGGAGCCCAGCCGCTCTATACCGCCGACTGCACGGTAGCTCTGGCGGTCAACGGCGAGATCTACAACCACAAGGAGCTCCGCAAAGACCTTGCCCATCCGTATGATTTCCTGACCGCTTCGGACTGCGAGATCATCCTGGCGCTTTACCGCCAGAAGGGGGCCGACTTCCTGGAGGACTTGAACGGAATCTTCGCATTCGCGCTTTATGACAGCGCGCAGGGCATCTACCTGATCGGCCGCGACCATATCGGCATCTGCCCTTTGTATACCGGGCACGACGAGCACGGCAACTTCTACGTGGCCTCGGAGATGAAGGCCCTGATGGGGGTATGCAACACGGTGGCCGAGTTCCCTCCCGGGCACTATCTCCTCAGCACCGAGGACGCGCCCAAGAAATACTACCAGCGCGACTGGATGGAGTATGCGGCCGTCAAGGACAACCACAGCAGCATCAAGGACCTCAGGCGCGCTTTGGAAGAGGCGGTGGAGCGCCAATTGATGAGCGACGTACCCTACGGCGTGCTCCTCTCCGGCGGCCTGGACAGCTCGATCATCTCGGCCGTGGCCAAGAAGTTCGCCGCCAAACGCGTGGAGTCAGGCGGCCTGAAGGACGCCTGGTGGCCGCAGCTGCACTCCTTTGCCATCGGGCTTGTGGGCTCACCTGATCTGGCCGCTGCCCAGAAGGTGGCCGACCATATCGGCTCCATCCACCACAACTTCACCTTCACGGTTCAGGAAGGCCTGGACGCGGTACACGACGTGATCCACCACCTCGAGACCTATGACGTGACCACCATCCGGGCCGCCACGCCCATGTATCTGATGGCCCGCAAGATCAAGTCCATGGGCGTCAAGATGGTGCTTTCCGGGGAAGGGGCCGATGAGATCTTCGGCGGCTACCTGTACTTCCACAAGGCGCCCGATGCCAGGGAGTTCCATGAAGAGACCGTGCGCAAGCTTGCGATGCTGAGCAAATACGACTGCTTGAGGGCCAACAAGGCGCTGGCGGCCTGGGGTGTCGAGGGCCGGGTGCCGTTTCTGGACAAGGAATTCCTGGACGTAGCCATGCGTTTGAACCCCGCTGACAAGATGTGCTCGGGCGGCCGCATGGAGAAGCATATCCTGCGCCGGGCCTTCGAGGACTACCTGCCGCCCGAGGTGGCCTGGCGCCAGAAGGAACAGTTCTCAGACGGCGTCGGCTACGGCTGGATCGATACGCTCAAAGGTGTGGCCGCCCACGCGGTCAGCGACACCCAGATGGAGAACGCGCGCTACAGGTTCCCGATCAATACGCCAGCGACCAAGGAGGGCTACTACTACCGCTCTATCTTCCAGGAGTTCTTCCCGCTGGACAGCGCCGCTCAGTGCGTGCCCGAAGGTCCGTCCGTGGCCTGCTCCACGCCCACGGCCATCGCCTGGGACGCCGCCTTCGCCAAGTTGATCGACCCCTCCGGCCGGGCGGTCACGGACGTGCATAAAGACGGCTATAAAGAGGACGAGACATGTTGAGTCACCGCTCCCCGGATATGGTACATTTTTGTTGCTTTTATTGCCCATGCATCAATATTGAACAATCACTCCGGACCAAGAGCACTATTGCATCAATGATTACAGCTTGTTATCTGACGCAGAACTTGGCATTGTTCTGGCTTTAAGGGAATGTGACGCGCACAGCGACCAATTTATGAGAACTGGAGGAAATGATGAAGTACCACAACCTTATCCCGGCTTCCGAGCGACATTACAAGGTTGAGAAGGAAAAGGACGTGCAGATATCGAGATACTTCGGCGAGGATACCTTCAACGCCAAAGTGATGCAGGATAAGCTGCCCAAAGATATCTACAAGCGCATCATCGAGACCATCGAGGCCAGACGGCAGATGGACTTGGAGACCGCCAACGCGGTGGCGCACGCTATCAAGGAATGGGCCATCGACAAGGGCGCCACGCATTACTGCCATTGGTTCCAGCCCATGACCGGGGCCACGGCCGAGAAGCACGACTCCTTCATCGAATTCACGGACGCGGGCGAGGTCATCGAGCGCTTCTCCGGCAAGCAGCTCATCCAGGGCGAACCGGACGCATCGAGCTTTCCAAGCGGGGGCTTACGCTCCACGTTCGAGGCGCGCGGCTACACGGCCTGGGACCCGACCTCACCTGCCTTCATCATCAGAAACGGTCTGGGCACCACGCTGTGCATCCCGACCATCTTCATCTCCTACACGGGCGAGGCGCTGGACAAAAAGACCCCGCTGCTACGCTCCATAGGCGCCATCGACAAGAGTGCCGTCAACCTGCTGCGCCTGCTCGGCAATCGGGAGTCGCAGAAGGTCTTCGCCACGCTGGGACCCGAGCAGGAATACTTCCTGATCGACCAGGACTATTACTTCAAGCGCCAGGACCTGGTCTTGAGCGGCCGCAGCTTGCTCGGCGCCGTCCCCCCCAAAGGCCAGCAACTGGAAGACCAGTACTTCGGCAGCATCAAGGAACGCATCCTGTCGTATATGCACGACGTGGAAGAGGAGCTCTACAAGCTCGGCATCCCGGCCAAGACCAGGCACAACGAGGTGGCGCCCAGCCAGTTCGAGATCGCGCCCATCTTCGAGGAGGCCAACCTGGCGGCCGACCACAACCAGCTGGTCATGGAGACCATGAAGCGCATCGCGCCGCTCCACAAGCTCCGCCTGTTGCTGCATGAAAAGCCCTTCGCCGGAATCAACGGTTCGGGCAAGCACCTGAACTGGTCCTTGTCCGACGATCTGGGCAACAACCTGCTCAATCCTGGCAAGACCCCGCATGACAACATCCAATTTCTGGTCTTCCTGATGGCCACGATCAAGGCCGTCTACATGCACGCCGATCTCTTAAGGGCCTCGGTGGCCTCGGCCGGCAACGACCACCGTCTGGGCGCCAATGAAGCCCCGCCGGCCATTATATCGATCTTTTTGGGCGAGCAGCTCACCAATATCCTGGACGACATCGAGAAGGGCAAGATTACCAAGGCCACGGACGCGGCCATCATCGACCTGGGCATCTCGAAGCTGCCGGTCTTGAGCAAGGACAGCACGGACCGCAACCGCACCTCGCCCTTTGCCTTCACCGGCAACAAGTTCGAGTTCAGGGCCGTGGGATCTTCGCAGTCCATCTCGCTGCCGGCCACCGTGCTCAATACCATCGTGGCCGAGAGCCTGGACATCCTGGCCGCCAAGATCAAGGCCAAGGGCGGCGATGTCAAACAGGCCGCGCTGGACGTAGTCAAGGAAGAGGTCAAGGCCAACAAGGCCATCCTCTTCATGGGCGACAACTATACCAAGGAATGGGAGAAGGAGGCCGCCAAGAGAGGGCTGCCGAACAAAAAGACCGGTTACGAGGCGCTCAAGGACCTCAAGACCGACAAGGCCCTCAAGCTCTTCGAAAAATATGGCGTGCTCTCGCCGGTGGAGCTGAAATCACGCTACCATGTGCGACTGGAGCGCTACATCAAGGAGATCGATATCGAGGCCGCCACGCTGTTCACCATGGTTCAGAGCCAGATCCTTCCGGCCGCCGCCATGTATCAGAAGACCCTGGCCCAGTCCATTAAAAACGCCATGGACGTGATCGGTGACGGCAAGGAGCTCAAGCCCCAGAAAGAGCTCCTGAAGCGCGTGAGCGCCTTGATCGGCGATGCCCAGAAACAGGTTACCGAGCTTAACCACGAGATCGAAAAGGCCAAGGCAATCAACACGGAAGAAAAACAAGCCGCCTGCTACTGCGATGTCATTAAACCGTGCATGAACGACGTGAGGCACACGGTAGACACCCTTGAGCAGTACGTGGACAACGAACTCTGGCCTTTGCCCAAATACTGGGAGATGCTGTTCATCAGTTAGTTTTCAGCCCCGCGCTGGAGCATGGTAGGCGGTGTGCCTTGAACGTTTGGACCGTTCAAGGCACACCGCTTTATTTAAGCTTCGGCGTCCGCCCCTCTAGAACCTCACATCCAGCAGGATATACATGTTCGATATCGTGGCCTCGTTCTTGATCGGATCGCCATAGGGGTTGGGGTCGTAATCGCGCTTGATCAGGGTGTAGCCGACCCTGGTTTTGAAGTAGCGCGAGATGGGCTGGATATAATAGGCGTCATAGACGCTGCCGCGCTCTTCCAGCTTGTGCAGCGGGTCCTCACTGGCATAGGTGAATCCGTACCAGTGCTCAGAGGCATGGTTGTACTCGAAGCCCAGTTTGGGATAACCAAGCGCCCTGATCGGCAGGTTCAGCCGCAGGCCGGCATGATAGGCCCGGGCGGTGAGATCTTCATCCCCCGTAGAGGACATAAATGCCGTCGGATACCGCTGAACCGCGCTGGAGGAGATGGGCACCGTCGGATCCGCGGGTGATAGCGAATCCCACACATATGACAGAACCAACTGTCCGTTGGGCTTGGTCTTTTCCCAAGCGTACCCGGCGAACCAATCAACCCAGGTGTTCAGGAAGTTCTTGGACTCGACGAAGGCCACGGCCTTCATGATGCTCCCCATCGAATTGGGGGCCTCGACACCGGTTATGGTTACATCATAGGGGTATCCCACACCGAAATTCGCCCATGTCGCCGCTTCAAGACTCCTGGCGATGCCATTGCGCAAGCTTTCCACCGTGTCGTCACGCAGCTGCACGGAAGGGGCATACAGGAAGTCAAGCATGAACGATGTGCCGTCAAGGAACCCCGGCAGCCCAGCCTCGAACTGGCCGGCGTAGATCGGGGTGGAGGTCGGGAAGTCGTACCCGTACATGGTGACTTCCCGGTATGGGGCGTTCTCGTAGTCCGTGATCCAATCAGTGTAGGTGAGCGTCAGTCTCGAACCCGGCAGCCTGGTCAGCTTATCCAGGCCGAAGCTCAGGCTCAGACCGTCCACCTGGGCGTCCCACGCCAGAGAGGGATAGGTCGATTTGCGGGGCGAATCCTCGCGCAGGTCGGTAGGCATACCGTCGGTGGTGGGCAGACGGCCAAAGGAGAGCGCCATGGGCACCTTCCAGATATTAAAGAAATAATCCACGTAGGCGCGCTCCACCCAGAGCCTGGTGTCCGTGGGTTCCCGTCCGGCCGAAAGATCGTCGTAGGTGGTGTGCAGGGTCTTGTCGCCCCACAGCTTGTACATGGCCAGCCGTCCCGTGAACCTGAGCTGATCGCTTACGTCGGCCCTCAGGTTAAGTCGGACCTGGGTGGAGGCCAGACCGTTGACGCTTTCATCGATCTCCTCGGCGCCGGTGGTCTCGTCGGCATCTATCTTGTAATCGTACCAGTCGAAGCGGGTGCGCACCTCGGCCCCGAAGTTCATCTTATCCATCATGGCCTTGGTCTCGACCTCATCCAACCGTTTATTGATCTCGTCGATGCTTTTGAGCATATCGAATTCACTCAGACCCTGCTCCGCGGCCGAGGCCGACGCCGGCATGACGGCCCACGAGACTCCCATGGCAATCACAAAAAACATCAAACATCTCTGAACAACATACCGTGTCATTGTTCACCCCTCCTCTTGTCTATCGCAAGCCCGCTGCTTCGGGTTTTTCTGAATCGGCCGCATGCTCGGTCAGGTATTCCAGAACCGCATCGAGTTCATCCTGCGTGAACCTGGAGCGGATGTCGAGTTTACGCGCGTGCCGGTCTTCGCTGAAGAAGCGCTGCCATTGACGCACGGCATACTTGCCCGGCAACACCTTGCCGCCCTTGCCTGACACACCGTGACATTCAAGGCATTTACCGCCGAAAACGGCTTTCCCATCGGCGGCATAGAGTCCCGGCGTCATGACAAACGCCAAGGCCGCCGCCACAATCAAGCCCACCCTCGTTCTCATTCCCTTCGCCTCCTTTATGCCCGCAAGACTGAAGCCACGCCGAGATCATACCGGTGAAACGCGGCGACGTCAATCTTCGCTCACCCTTTCGCCCACATTGATACAGTTCTTGCCCGCGCGTTTGGAAACGTAGAGCGCCCCGTCGGCCGACTTGATCAATGCCTCCTTGCCGGGCGCATGGCGCGGGAAGGCGGATAACCCCAGAGAGATGGTGACATGCAGCTTCTGTGATTCATACGGGATATCCAAAAGCTCCACGCAGCGGCGAATTTTCTCAGCCGCGATCATGGCCTTGTCCACATCGGTCTCGGGAAAAATGACCACGAATTCCTCGCCGCCGTAGCGGGCGGCGATATCCACGGCACGGATATTTTTGCGGATGGCCCTGGCTACGCTTTTCAAAACCTCGTCGCCCAACTGATGGCCGTAGGTGTCGTTGAAACGCTTGAAATTATCGATATCGATCATGGCCAGCGAGAACGGACGGTTATAGCGGCGCGCGCGCTGAACCTCGCCATCGAGCACAAGCTGGAAGTACCGGTGCACGAAGAGCTTGGTGAGTCCGTCGGTGGTGGCCAGGTCGAAGAGCTTGGCGTTCTCCAGCGAGATGGCGGCCTGGGCCGCGATGAGACGCAGGATCTCCAGGCGTTCCGGGGTAAAGGCGCCCGCGGTCAGGCTGTTCTCCATGTACAGGACGCCGGAGAGCTTGCCTTTGCTCGTAATCGGCGTGCACAAGATGGACTTGCACTGCTCCCGCACGACATGCGGGTCGTTCATGAAGGCCCCTTCTGCCATGGCGTTGGCCAGGATCAGGTGTTTGCCGCTGCGCGAGACATAGTTGACGACGGCCTTGGAAAGACCTTTGCTTTCTTCGAGCGGCACGGATTGCAGCACGCGCGCCTCGCCCGCTTCGACATCCTCGCTGGCCTCCACGGTCAGCCTGCCGTCCGACTCCAGGATCAGATACCCGCGCTGGGCCCCGGCGTTGACGATCGACATGTGCATGGTTTTCTGCAACAGCCGCTCCAGCATGATCTCGCTCGATATCACCTGGGAGACCTGCATGACCGTGTCGAGATCGAGCAAACGCGAGGTGGATTGCGTGGAGGAGGTATCGACGATTGTTTCGCCTCCGCGGCCCTTGGCCTGGCCGCGCATGAGCTCCGGATAGCGCTCCTGAAGCTCCTTCTCCTTGGATGTTGCACCCCAGCTTACGTAACAGCCGCCGGCCATGTGCATGAAGACCCGCGCCTCTTCCTCGCAGTGATGCCGGCGATAGAAGACCGCTGTGCGTTCGCAGGCCAGGGCCTCCTCATGGAGGTATTCGTTCTGCCGGGCCAGGCGCACGGCGTCGTGGTAGAGCCCCACCGCTTCACGGAAACGGCCGTCGGCCGCCATCTGTTCCGCCTCGACCAGAAGGTATTTATGGCGGAAATTTTCAGGGCACAGGCCGATGAAGGTCTTCAATTTCCGCTGGTTGCGGCTGATCAGGCGCTGGTATCGACGGGTGCTCTCCACGGCTCCATCCGTTAGCAACGCCGCCAGGATCAGGGAATAGTAGAAATAGTGCTCTGGCACCAGCAAGGTGCCGGTGGCGGCCTTGATATGCCGGTCTGCCTCTTCGGCCGCCTGGCGGGCCTCCTCGTAGAGCCCATAGAGGTACAGGAGCTTGGCCTTTAGTAAGAGCGAGCAGCATAATCCGTAAAAATTCTTCTCCCGGCGCATGCGCTCGATCAGCTCTTCCTGGTCGAAGCCCTCGCCGTTTAAGCCGGCGCGGCTCGGGGTAAGTCCCCTGAGATTCTGGATCACCTGGAGGTTCTCCAGGTAGCGCGACACGATAAAGGGCTCCTTGATGACATTCATCAGTTCCCGGTATTTCTTGACTTCTTCATATATGTCGTCGATGCGGTCACCGATCATCAAACGGCAGTCGGCCGCGGCATTAACGCTGTGCCCCGCATAAATAAAGTCCCCGGCGTTGAGCGAGAGCTGGTAGACCTTGGCGTAGATCGAGAGGTCATGCCGGGCATGGAGCTTCCAATGCTGGATCATAAAGGCAAAGACATGGTGCACCAGCCCCGCCACTTTCTTGTTGTCGATCTTCTCACCCAGCTTCAAGGCCATCTCGCCAATACGGTAACCCTGCTCATAATCGCCCTGCACGGTCTGGATGATGGTGGCCAGGGCGATGAAGGCCACGGCGGAGTTGGGCGTATGCCCGTATTTCAGGGATTCATTGACCCCATAGAGCGCCAAAAAAGCGAAGAGGTTGGTGTTGACATAATAGGCCGGGGTGCCGATGCTGGTCATGAGGTTGCTGATGGTTATATGTTCCTCGTCCGTCATGAGGGGTAGATCGAGGAGCTTCTCAAGCGGCATCGTGCGCAGCGCCATTTTGACCTTGAGGAGCTCCTTCAACACAGGCCCGGCGCCCATGGTGATGGAAAGGTTGTAGCCGAAGAGTTTCATGGCCTTGAGCCCGAGCTCGATGGCCTCCTGCGGCGTGCGCAGATTGGTGTACAAGACCACCATGGTAGTGTAGGCCTTGGCCTTGTCGATACGGTTCTTGGCCTGAGCGATGATGGCCGCAAATAATTGTTCGGCCGCCTCGAAATCACGGTCCAGATAGCGGCATTCCATCTGTTCCTTGTGCAGGGCGTAGCACAGCTCGTAGCGCTCCCGCCAGGCCCCGCCGCCCAGGAGCTCCAACCCCACGTCCAGATAACTGACGGCCGCCTTGTAGGCCGTGGCCTCCTTGGCCTTGATGCCCGCCTTCAGGTTGAGGTCGGCCAGGCGGAGGCGCCGCGCCTCATCGGTGATCAAGCGCCGTCCCTGATTCAACTGGTCCACGATATAGAAGATGCGGCTGAAGAGCTTGTCCGGTTCCGTCCGTTCGAGACCCAAGGTGCCGATAGAAAAATGCATCTCTTCCCGCTCGGCCGGTGAAAGCAATGAATAGGCGGCCTCCTGGATACGGTCGTGGTGGAAGCGGTAGAGATCGCCCCGGCGGTCGATCAGGCCTTCCTGGATCAGGACATCCATCACCGAGAGCACCTCGGCCAAGGGACGCTCGGTCAGTTCGCTCAGGATATCGGTCTCGAAGCGGTTGCCGATACAGGCGCAGATCCGGATCAGCCGCAGCGGCTGGTCCGGCAGATCACGGAGTTTGCCCGCCATGAAATCCACGACATTGTCCGTTACCTTGAGTTCCCGGATCTTCTGTAAATCCCAGGACCAGTTCCCGCCGGTCCCGAGAACGATCTGACCGTTCACATACAGGGTTTTGATAAACTGATTGACGAAGAAGGGGTTGCCCCTGGTTTTGTCATGGATACTCTGCGACAACGGCCGTGAGATCTCGGGACCCAAGCGCAGGAACGAGCTCACGAGCTGGTTGACGTCTTCACTGCTCAGAGGACCCAGGGTGATGGTGCCGATATTGAGGCCGGCCTTTTTCACTGTATCGATGGCCAGCATGAGGGGATGGTGCAGGGCCACCTCGTTGTCGCGGTAGGAACCGATGAACAGGAGAAACCGCAGGTCCGCATCCAGAAGAATGGTCTGCAATAGGTTGATGCTGGCGCTGTCGGCCCATTGCAGGTCGTCCAGGAAGAGCACCAGGGGATGCGACTGGCGGGCGAAGACGCGCACGAAACTCTTGAAAACGTGAGAGAAGCGGTTCTGGGTCTCTTCCGGACCCAACTCGGGGATATCGGGCTGCCTGCCGATGATGAACTCGATGTCGGGGATCGCGTCGGTGATGATGCGGCCGTTGGGGCCTAAGGCCAGCAGTAGCCTTTCCTTCCACTCCTGGATGCGCTCCTCGCTTTCCGCCAGAAGCTGCCTGGCCAGCCCCTGGAAGGCCTGGATAATTGAGCTGTAAGGGACATACTGGCGGAACTGGTCGTACTTGCCTGAGAGAAAATACCCCCGCCGCTCCACGATCGGTTTATGCATCTCGCCCACCAGGGCCGATTTGCCGATGCCTGGTTCGCCCGTGATCAGCACGACCTCCACCCCGCCACGGCCTATCCTTTCAAAGGCGCCCTGTATGGCCGCTAGCTGATCGCCCCGCCCCACCACGATCTGCGGGATGATGAATTTCAGCGATATATCATGGCGTCCCAGCTCGAAGGGGCTGATGCGGCCCTTGGCGTGTAGTTGATCCAGGCATTCCTTGAGATCGGCGGCCAGCCCGAAACCGTTTTGGTAGCGGTCCGCGGCCGCCTTGGACAAGAGCTTCATGATGATATCCGCCACCGTGAGCGGGATATCGGGGTTGAGCTTCTCGGGGCTTAAAGGCATCTTGGCGATGTGGGCGTGGATGATCTCCAGGGAGTCATGGGCCGTAAAGGGAAGCTGCCCGGTAAGCATCTCGTAGAAGGTGACCCCCAGGGAATACAGATCGGTGCGGTAGTCCACGGCGCAGTTCATTCTCCCGGTCTGCTCCGGAGACATGTAGACCAAGGTCCCTTCCATAACCTGGGGATTGTAGACCTCGTCGTTTAAACGGGTGATCTCGGAGGCGATACCGAAGTCCGTGATCTTGACGATATCCTCTTCCCAGTTCATGATGATGTTCAAGGGTTTGATGTCACGGTGCGTAATATTATGCTGGTGGAGCTTTCCCAGGATCTCGGATAGGCGAACAGCTATCTCCAGGAAGCGCTCGATTGTAAAACCGCCCTTGATGATCTCCTTAAGCGTTACGCCGCCGAAGTCTTCCAGAACCAGCGCCACATGACTCTTGTCATCGATGATCTCCAGAATCTTGACGATGCCTTCTATCCCTACGCTTTTGATCAGCTCGTACTCGTGCTTGAGACGGGCCACCTCGACCGGAGCAGGATAACGGGCCTTGAGCGCCTTGATGATGACCGTCCCGGGCGAGGCCTCGGGATGGGCCCGGTATACGACGGAATGCATCGTCTCGCCCATTTGCTCCACAATCGTATAGCCCGGAAAACATTCCATATACCTCAGAAGCCCCCTGGGCTCTCTATCGTCAATGTAATCGGTAATCTGTAAAATAAGTGTCCCCTTGCTTCGCCCGCCAAGAAATGCGGATACGCATTGTCCGAGCCAGACGGCTCATGGTGGGAGAATATGCTTGGAGAGCACCCCGTCTCCATGGTAACCGGCCTCTATCGTTAGACCGATTGGAGGTGGGACATGCGCCAAAAGGCCGTGGTATACGCGGTTCTGCTCATGGTTTTCCTTTTGAGCGGCTGCGCTTCCTTCAAACAGGGCGCCTACCGTTACGCGATGGACATGAATCGTTCCCGTTCGAAACTTGAAACTCGCACGGTCGCCATCGAAGGACAGTCCCTGGTCTACCTCGAACGGCCGGGAAAGGGCGAGACCATCGTGCTTATCCATGGATTCGGGGGCGATAAGGATACCTGGCTCTATTTTGTGCGTCATCTCCCGCCCGAATATCGCGTCATCGCGCTGGATCTGCCCGGCCATGGCGACAACCCGCGGCGCATGGATACAACCTACTCGGTCGAATACCTGACCGTATGTTTGGCCCAGGCCATGGACGCGCTCGGTCTGAAGGCCTTCCATATCGCGGGCAATTCCATGGGCGGATACATCGCCATCGTCTACACCGCCCGGTATCCGGAACGCATCAAGACCCTGTGTCTGTACGACAACGGCGGCCTGCTGGAGGCAAGCCCGCAGCCGAGCGATCTCCAGCTGGCGCTGAAAAGTGGCCGGAACCCGCTCATTCCCCGGACCAGGGAGGAGTACGATGAACTGATGCGCTATGTCTTTTACGAGAAACCTTTCATCCCCTGGCCCATCACCTCGTTCCTGGCCGATTATGCGCTAACCGCCGGCCCCTTTTATGGGAAGATGTGGACCGACATAAACGCCCACCCCATCGACCTCATGCCCCTGCTGCCCACGATCACGGCACCGACGCTGGTGGTCTGGGGCGACAAGGACCGGATCCTGCATGTATCCACCACCGAGGTGATGAAGCGCGCCCTGCCGCGGGCGGAGTTCATCATCATGCAGGATTGCGGTCACGTGCCCATGCTGGAACGGCCGCGGGAGGCGGCCGATGATTACGCGGCCTTCCTGAAAAGACATACCTAGCAGGCATGATCCAATCATGCCCCCTTGCCTTAAGGATGCGACAGCGTGGGATCGTGCGTTATCCGTCCCCTCACTAAGGTACGATCTTCTCGCCTACCGAGACTTGGTTCTTGCCTTCACGCTTGGATACGTAGAGGGCTCCGTCCGCGGATTTGATAAGATCGTCCTTGTCTTGCGCGTGGCGCGGAAAGGCGGCCAGACCAAGGCTGATGGTCACCTTGAGGTTTCCGCTCTCATGCGGGATCTCGATCTGTTCGATGCACCGGCGCACCTTCTCGGCCGCGATCAGCGCGGCGTCCAGATCGGTCTCGGGAAAGATGATCACGAATTCTTCGCCGCCATACCGGGCGGAAATATCAACGTTGCGCGTATTCTTGCGGATGGTCCGCCCCACACTCCTGAGGACCTCGTCGCCCAGCTGATGGCCGTAGGTATCGTTGAAGTGTTTGAAATTATCGATATCGATCATGGCCAGCGAGAACGGCCGGTTATAGCGGCGTGAGCGCTGGATCTCGGCATCAAGCATGAGCTGGAAGTAGCGGCGTACAAAGAGCTTGGTCAGGCCGTCGGTGGTGGCCAGATCGAAGAGCTTGGCGTTCTCCAGCGAGATGGCGGCCTGAGAGGCGATAATGCGCAGAATCTCCAGGCGCTCCGGGGTGAAGGCTCCCGCCGTCAGGTTGTTCTCCATGTACAGGACACCGGTGAGCTTGCCTTTGCTCATAATCGGCGTGCACAGGATGGACTTGCACTGCTCCCGCACGACATGCGGGTCGTTCATGAAGGCCCCTTCCGACACGGCATCGGCGAGAATCAGGGGCGTGCCGCTGCGCGACACATAGTTGACGATGGCATTGGAAAGACCTTTGCTTTCTTCGAGCGGCACGGATTGCAACACGCTGCTCTCCCCCTTGCCGACGTCCTCGCTGGCCTCCACGGTCAGCCTGCCGTCAGATTCCAGGATCAGATACCCGCGCTCGGCCCCGGCATTGGCGATGGATATGTGCATGGTCTTCTGGAGCAAGCGCTCCAGCATGATCTCGCTCGATATCAACTGGGAGACCTGCATGACCGTAGAGAGATCCAAGAGGCGCGAGCTCGAATCGGTGGCGGTCGTTTGGCCCAAGGTATCGGGTTTGGCGGTCTTGGTCTCGCTCCGTATGAGCTGTGGATAGCGTGTCTCGAGGTCCTTGACCTTGGCCTCGGCCCCCCAGGAACGGTAGCGCTGATAGGCCCGGCGCATGAAGAGTCCCGCTTCTTCCCGTGAAGCGATAGCAAGGTAGAGCTGTGCCAAGCGCTCGCAGGCTATCGACTCGTCCAGAATGAATTCATTCTGGCGGGCGCCTTCTATCGCGGCATGATAGAACCTGAACGCCTCGCCCAACCGGCCCTCCAGGCCGGCGATCTCCGCCTCGACAAGATCGTACTTGTGTTTGAAGTTCTCGGGGCAGAGTCTCATCCAGGTGTGCAGCTTGCGCTGGTTGCGGCCCAGGATGGCCCTGAATTTCCGGCCGCGCGTGACCTCCCCCTGCCTGAGCAGGCCCGTTAGAACGAGGGAGTAGTGGAAATAGTGATCGGCCGTCAAGAAGGTGCCGATGGGGACATGGATATGTTGATCCAATTCGGAGGCGACCTGCAGAGCCTCTTCGTATTTTCCGTACCATGAGCGCAGGATGAGCCTAGGCATCAGTGAGAAACATAGACCAAAATGGTTTTCTTGCTGTCTGAGATAATCGAGGATGGCGGATAGATCGTATCCATCCCCGGAAATATCGGTGGGGTCAGGTGTAAGCCCTTTCAAGGCCATAATCCAGCGGACGACTTGATGGTATTGCCCCACGATCAGGATGTCCTTGAGGGTAGACATGAAATCCTGATATTTTTTCAGATCATCCAGGAGATCATCGAGATTCTGGCAGAATCGGACTCTGGCCTCGGCTGAAGCCGTGATGCTGTGTCCGGTATAGATGAAATCCCCGGCATTTATCGATAGCTCATAGACCTTGGAATAGATCTCATAATCATACCTGACATGCTTCTTCCAGTGCTGTATGAAGAAGGCGAAGATGTGCAGCACCTGGCCCATGAGCTTCTGGTTGCCGAGCTTCTCGTTGAGCTTCAGGGCCATCTCGCCGATGCGGTAGCTGAGCTCGTAATCGCCCACCGCGGTCTGAATGATGTTGGCCAGGACGATAAAGGCCACGGCCGAGTGCGGCATGAGACGGCCGTATTTCATGTTGTCGTTCACCCCCTTGAGGGCGAAGAGGGCAAAGAGATTGGGATTTACATAATAAGCGGGAAGTCCGGTGCAGAGCATGAGTTCATGCACGGCCAGGGTGTCATTGTCCTGGATGAGCGGTAGATCAAGGATCTTTTCCAGGGGGATCTTTTTGAGCAGTCTTCTGGCCTTGATCAGCTCCCAGGCCACCGGGCCTTTGCCCACGTCGATGGGGATCTTGATCCCGAACATCTCAAGGGCCTTGAGTCCGAGTTCTATGGCCTCCTTGGGCGGACGGGAGGTAGTGTACAGAACGAGCATGGTTTTGTAGGCCTTGGCCTTGTCGATCCTTGAGGCGGCCTTGACTATGATGATCTCGAAAAGGCGCTCGGCTTCGGCGAAGTCGCGACTCAGGTATTGACACTCCATCTGCTCGAGGTGCAGCGCATATGCCAGCCCATAATCAGCGCTCCAGGCATCGTCGTCCAGGAGCTCAAGCCCCGTACCGAGGTAGCTGACGGCCGCCGCATAGGCGGTGGAATCCTTGGCCTTGCCGCCGGCCTTGAGATTGAGACCCGCCAGACGGGTGCGTTCGGCAGGATCGGTGATAAGACCGCGGCCCTGGTTCAGCTGATCGACGATATAAAAGATGCGGTTGAACATTTGATCGCTGCCTGTGCGCTTGAGATCCAGTGAACCGATCTGGAAGTGTATCTGTTCGCGTTCGGAAGGTGAGAGCAGCGAATAGGCAGCCTCCTGGATGCGGTCATGGTGGAAGCGGTACAGGTCGCCGCTACGGTTGATCAGCCCTTCCTGGATCAGGGTGTCCAGCGTGAAGAGCAGCTCATTGATGGGTTGGCCGGTGATGGTCTCCAGCGTGATCGCATCGAAACGATTGCCGATGCAGGCGCAGATCCGGATGAGCTTGAGAGGCTCCGCAGGCAGGTCATGGAGTTTTGTGGCCATGAATTTCACGACATTGTCCGTGACCTGGAGTTCCCGGATCTTTGATATATCCCATACCCAAACGCCAAGCGCATCCTGGGTGATATAGCGCTCATCATAAAGGGTCTTCAAAAATTGGTTGACGAAGAAGGGATTACCCGTGGTCTTGTTGTGGATGATGAGAGCCAGGGGGCGGGCTACCTCGGGATCGCAGCGTAGGAAGTAGGCGATGAATTCTTCTACGTCCTCGGGTTTGAGCGGACCGAGGGTGGCGGTATTGATGGTAACGCCGCCGGCGCGCATGGCATCCGCCGTGAGCATGAGGGGATGATGAGCAGCCACCTCGTTGTCACGATAGGCCCCCATGCACAGGCAGTACCGCAGATCCTTATCGGTGGTGATGGTCTGGATGAGACTTAAGCTGGCGCTGTCGGCCCATTGAAGGTCGTCCAGGAACAGGACCAGGGGGTGCTTCCGATCTGCGAATACCCGTACGAAGTTCTTGAAGATTAGGTTGAAGCGGTTTTGCGTCTCCTCCGGCCCCAGTTCCGGAATGTCGGGCTGTTTGCCGATGATGTGCTCGATCTCGGGAATAGCGTCCGTGATGATCTTGCCGTTTGGCCCCAGGGCGGAATGGATTTTCTCCCGCCACTCGATCAGGCGCTTCTCGCTCTCGGTGAGCAGATGACGGGTCAGGCCCTGGAAGGCCTGGATGATGGCGCTGTAGGGTACCGAGCGTCGGAACTGGTCATATTTCCCGCTGATGAAAAACCCCCGTTTTTCCACGATGGGCTTATGGATTTCATTCACCAGTGCCGATTTTCCGATGCCCGGTTCGCCCGTTACCAGCAGGACTTCCACGCCGCCCCGGCTTACCCGCTCAAAGGCGGCATGCAAGAGCGCCAAGTCCTCATCCCGTCCCACCAGGACCTGCGGAAGGATGAAGCGCAACGCCATGTCATGCCGTCCCAGCGGGAAAGGGGTGATACGGCCGGTGGCCTTGAGCCTTTTCAGGCATTCCTTGAGATCGGCGGCCAGGCCGAAACAGTTCTGATAGCGCTGCGCGGCGGCCTTGGACATCATCTTCATCACGATATCGGATACGATCCCAGGGATATCGGGGTTGAGCTTCTCCGGCCGCGCCGGCACCTTGGCGATATGGGCGTGGATGATTTCCATGGCGTCCGTGGCCATGAAGGGCACATCGCCCGTGAGCATCTCGTAAAACGTGACCCCCAGGGAATACAGATCCGTGCGGTAATCCACGGCACAGTTCATCCGTCCGGTCTGCTCCGGAGAGATGTAAGCCAGCGTTCCCTCCATGACCGAGGGGTTGGATACCTCTTCATTTTGACGGGTGAATTCCGCGGCGATGCCGAAGTCCGTGATCTTGACGATATCCTCTTCCCAGTTCATGAGGATATTCAAGGGTTTGATATCCCGGTGCGAAATATTACGGCGGTGGATCTCCCCCAGGATCTCGGATATGCGGATGGCCAGTTCCAGGAAACGTTCGAGGGTGAAGCCGCCTTTGAGGATCTGTTTCAGCGCTACCCCGCCGAAGTCCTCCAGAACCAGGGCCACCTGGCCTTCATAATCGATCACGTCCAAGACTCTGACAACGCCATCGATCTCAAGGCCCCGGATAAGCTCGCACTCGTGTCTGAAGCGGGCGATCTCGGCCGGCGTGGGGTACTCGGTCCGCAAGGCCTTGATTATGACCGTGGCGGACTCCCCCTCCTTACGCGCCCGATATACCTGTGAATGCAGGGTTTCATCAATCTGCTCAACGATCGCATATCCGGTAAAATTTCTCATATAAGTCCATCTCCGTCTTATTGTATATCGTCAGCCGCAAGGCGGATCTGAATAATTTCTCACCCCTATTGCTTCTCGTGCGCCCCGTTTTCTCACGTTTCCACACGATTACAGTCTTGACAATTACTCGTATCATCTTACTATGATATAAATATTAAGACTTTTTTATGCAATATAACGTTATGAGGAGAAACATCATGAGAAGAACGGTCCTTTTTACACTCCTGGCAATCCTCGTCTGTTCGTCGGTCGCCTTCGCCGATCGCAGCGCCGTGCTCTTCATAGAAATGGAAAAGGAAGACTCGGATTCCCAGGACCTGGAAGAACTCTTGACTGTAGGAGGCATCTACGGCACGATGCTGGCATCCTACGATCAGGTGTACTGGCTTGTAAATGAAGACGCCACGCGCGACAATTTCTTTGAGACCCTCCTGGCCGCGGTGGACGCTTCGGCCACGGTCGATCTGTACATCATGGCCCACGGCGGAATGCAGTACTTCTGGGGCCACTATGACGACCGCATCTACGTCGATGACATCCTGAGCCTGGGGAGCTTCCCCGCCATGCAGCACCTACGCATGGTGTATGTCGGCACCTGCCATGGCTGGGACTTGACCGACGAGTTCATCGAAATCGGCGCCAAGAGCGCCTTCGGCAGTGACGAGACCATGGTAAACTTCCCCTTCTTCTTCCAGTTCCTCTATGCCTTCGCGCTCCAGGGCTGTTCCCTTCAAGACGCCATCATCTCAGGTTCGGCCGTGGCCGATGATGACAGCTTCCGCATCAACGGCGACACGACGTTGCATATGGATACGGACAACTGACCGTAGTCTAAGTCCATAACAGGAGACTTCAAGCATGCGTACACGCCCCTTGATCGGATATATGATGGCCTTCCTAGCCGCTCTCGTCAGCCTCTTTTCCTGCAAGTTCGTCGAACGAGCCGGAGGGCTGCAATGGTCCAAAACCTATGGGGATACTAAAGCCGATACGGCCCTGGCCATCGATCAGAGCGGCGACGGCGGCTTTTTTCTTGCCGGCTACACCAAGTCCAAAGGGGCCGGCAATAATGACGTGTGGGTCCTCAAGCTTGACAGCGCGGGCACGGTAGCGTGGGAGAAAACTTTGGGCGAATACGAATCCGAGTTTGCCTATGCGCTCAGCCGCACCCCGGATAAAGGCTGCATTGTGGCCGGAGAGAAAAGAATCTACAATGTGCTGGACGATTATAACCTGATGCCCAGCTATAAATGGGACATGTATGTCATCAAGCTCGACGCGGCTGGCGCTACCCTTTGGGAGAAGTGGTATGGCGGCGACGATTACGACCGGGCCAACGCGGTCCTCCCCACCGCGGACGGCGGCTATATCGTAGCCGGCCATACGCAGTCCTATGCCGACGGCTACACCCCGCCGCCGCACAACAAGAAGGATATCTGGATCCTCAAGCTCACCGGCAGCGGCGAAAAAGCCTGGGAGGTGGTGCACGGCGGGAAAGAGGCCGACGGCATCAACTCCATCGCCCAGGCAGCGGACGGCGGTTACATCGCGGCCGGATTCACGGCTTCCTACGGCGCCGGCGGCTATGATTTCGAGGTCTTGAAACTCGATGCTTCCGGGAATATCCTCTGGGAAAAGGCCTATGGCGGGACCCTGCCGGATGTGGCCAACTGCATCCAGAGCACCGCGGACGGAGGCTCCATCGTAGCGGGCGAGACCTGGTCCTACGGGGCAGGCAAGACCGATTTCTGGGTCTTGAAGCTTAGCCAGGACGGGACCGTGCAATGGTCGCGCACCGTTGGCGGCGCCGGGTTCGAACGGGCCCAGTCCGTGTCCCAGACCGGCGACGGCGGCTACCTGGTGGCCGGGTACACGAGCTCCTCGGGCGCCGGGAACAAGGATGTCTGGACCGTCAAGCTCGATGCCCAGGGCACCTTGCTCTGGTCGCAAACCCACGGCGGCGCCAGCTGCGATATGGCCTTTGGCCTAAAAATTACCGACGACCAAGGCTACATCGTGGCCGGCAACACCTCCTCCTCCGGCAGCGGCGATATCGATGCCTGGGTGCTCAAGTTCGCCAAGCCCGGCAAAGAGCTGGTGGACTGAAGCCTGTTCCATTGTGGATTAGCCGATCGGCAGGCATCATCCAGCGCCAGCACGGCAGCCAATACAGGCATTGCATGAGGTGACTGTTATGATAGGAATCTATAGTCTGCCACTATCTTTATTAATATTAAATCTTCGTTGGATATTCGCACTACAGTTTGGCTATCGATTTCCTCATAATATATGCAGTTTCAGAGGAAAGACGAATGATCATCTGCGGTGCCATATGTATATTCTTCAACAAATTGATATCTGAGCGTGATGTTAAGTTTTCCTTGGTTTTTTGATTTATTCATTATAAGATTACTAATCTACACTGATTAATCTTATGGAGGCAAACCATGGCACTTGAGTTTAAGAAACAAAAGCCTATCAAGCAAAATAAACCAGCCTTTTTTAATGGAAAGGTGCTTATCGCGCTAGTGCTATGCGTGATTCTCGTTAGTATCGTTTATTTATGGCTTTCAGGAGACAACAGAAAATCAATGGTAACCACACTTTTTGGCTCTTCACCACAGACACAACAATCAACAAAAGTATCGGAAGTCCCCATTTCTGAACTTGATGCCCCAATCCGAGATTTATTGAAATCCATGGTCAAGATCCCCAGTGGCACATTCCATATGGGAAGCAACCTAGGGGATATATATGAAGAGCCGGTTCACACGGTTACTCTTTCTGGCTTCGAGATTGGCGCCTTTGAAGTAACACAGGCCCAGTATGAAGCGATCATGGGCAAATATGCGAATCCTTCCAAGTTTATTGGGCCAAACACACAGAATTATCCAGTACAGAACGTCTCCTGGAAATATGCGATGTCTTTTTGTGATAAACTCTCGACAAAGACCGGACGTGTTTTTACATTACCGACAGAGGCGCAATGGGAATATGCTTGCCGAGCGGGTAGCACAGGTAATTATTGCTTTGGTGATGACGAGAATATGTTGGGAGAGTATGCCTGGTATGAGAAAAACTCCTATGATAGAGAATCTGGAAATCACCCCCATCCGGTAGGTACATTAAAGCCCAATGCCTGGGGATTGTATGACATGCATGGCAATGTTAGTGAATGGTGTTTAGATTCTGGGCATCGCAATTATGACGGTGCCCCCAGTGATGGAAGCGCTTGGGAAACACCCCGCGAATACTCCCGTGTGTTGCGTGGGGGTTGCTACTATTTCGAAGCAAAACTCTGCCGATCGAACCGTCGAGGCAACCTCGTACCCGAAAGCCATGACGATAGCCTTGGTTTTCGTGTTGTTCTCGTGAACTCAGTTCGGTGATTGCATGAAAATATTACGTATGACTCTGTATGGAATCATACTTTTCATGATGTTCCTGTACTTGATCATCTCACGAACTTCGTCTCTTGGTCCGAATCCAAAACCTAACGGAATACTCGATAAAGTTGCTGTTTATGCAACTAATGCATTTTCCAATGCTGCATTTGACATAGCCCAAAAGAATACATCCAGAAAATTTTCTGCCGCGAATTGGTATTTACTTTCGGGTTTTCTAGGAAATGCACAGGCACAATACATCCTGGCTTTGATGTATGATAAAGGGGAAGGTCTGGAAAAGTCGCATGATTCGGCACTTTATTATTATAAGCAATCTGCTGAGCGAGGATATGCCTTGGCACAGTTGAGACTTGGATTAATGTATGAAGACGAATGTGGAGTTGGTAAATGCGAAAATAAAAGCACTGAATGGTTAAAGCTGGCGGCAAAACAAGGTAATGTTACGGCCCAAAACGAACTTGGAAATATGTATCAGAACGGACGGTGCGCTCCTCAAGACAACGCTGAAGCTTTCAAGTGGTATCAAATTGCAGTTCAACAAGGAGATGCCCAAGGCTTATGCAACCTTGCTGAAATGTATAGGCAAGGTAAAGGCACACCGGCAAATTATGCCAAAGCGATGCGGTTATATCAAGAGGCTGCTGCAAAAGGCTTTGCCGGTGCACAAAATGGTATTGGAGAGATGTACCAAACCGGCCAATGGGTATCTGAAAACAGCTCGAAAGAGGCCTTTAAAAGATTTTCCATGGCAGCCGCACAAGGTATCAAAGAAGGTCAGAAAAATCTTGCTGATATGTATTATAATGGAGTCGGTACATATCAAGATTATAGCAAAGCCCTACAGTTGTATAAAACCGCTGCGGATCAAGGTCAAGTGGATGCCATTTACATGTTAGGTGTCATGAATGAAAAAGGACAAGGTGTCCAACAAAATTTTATGCAGGCGGCGAATTATTACAATAAAGCAGCAGAATTGGGTAATAGTCCGGCCCAGAAATTGATCATAAACATGTATAAAGAAAATAAGAAGAGTTATCTTCCTAATATTAGTGGAGGAAACTGGCTATACGAAACCGCTAAAAATGGGGATGTCTGTGCAATGGAAGCCATCGGTGCTCGATTTGAAAACGGAGAAAGGCTCTCAATAAATCCTCAAAGTGCAACAGAATGGTATGCTAAAGCAGCCCAAAACGGATCAAGTTGGGCGAAGAATAGGCTCGAAAAACTTGAATCTGCTGACATCCAAACTTACACCACTATCCAAACAGCAAGCGGTCAAAGAATCCCATACTATCCAAATGTGAGGTATAGTAGTCAGTATATTTTTAAGGGAAATCAAGCGATCCCCCCAGAAACTCTTGAAAAGCTCGCACGAGATCCAAATCCAGACATCAGGCTTAGAGTTGCATACAATCCTAATTCTACAGCAGCAATTCTCAAAACACTATCAACTGACAAGGAGAATGAAGTGAGGTGTGCTGTTGCCAGAAATCCTCATGTAGCAACTGAGTTGCTTGAAAGACTTGCTCAAGATGAAGAGGTAAAGGTTAGGGATACCGTAGCTGGCAAAACCGACATTCCCAATAAAGTTCTTGAGAAGTTTGCTCAAGATAAAAACCCCTATTTAAGACAGTTAGCTGCGGAAAATCTCAACACGAAAGGAATGGTTCTCGCAACGCTCGCACGTGATAAGATTCCAGATGTCAGATTAGCTGTGGTGAAAAACAAAAACACCTCAGATAATATAAAATTGCAGATGTATCAGGACGAATATTCAGAGGTCAGACAAGTTATTGCTCAATCCTCTTCTATTTCGATGACAATTCTTTCAACACTAGCTTCAGATAAAGATGCGAAGGTCAGGGAATGTATTGCAAGGAATCAATTTATTCCCAGAGAGTTTCTTGTCAAGCTCGCATGTGACCAAGAGATAACTGTCAGACAAGCAGTAGCAGTAAATACAAAATCATCAGGCAATATTCTTACAAATCTTGCGCTAGATACTGATACCAAAATAAGAGAATGTGTCGCCCGTAATAATTCTACTTCACAGGATACGCTTATAAAATTGGCAGATGATAAAAATTTAGAAGTAAGGCTAGCAGTAGCTCGAAATTCAAATACCCCCCCTGAAACGTTATCAATGCTCGCAAAAGATCATGATGCCAGTGTGAAATGGGCGGTCACATTAAATAGGAACACCTCAGCCGAAACCAGATCAAAGCTTGCTCAAGAGGGTAAAGAAGTACAAATGTCACATTTTGACCCTTTATTCGGTTACGTAACTGCCGAATATTATAGAGGTCAAATTGAATTACAACGAGTAGACAAGTATTCTTCACAGTATAAGCTCGGGGTCCGTTCCGGGGATCTCGTCCATTCAATAAATGGCCTTCCCATCCACACCCCAAAAGAAATGGCACAAGCATACAAGTCCATCATCAATAAATCATCTGTACAAGTGGTCCTACAACGTGGCTGGGGTGACAAGACTTCAACCGTGACTGTGATATTACCCGTTTTGAAAGATAGTCATTCCATGTACGAACAAGAAGCTAATAGAACGTTACCAGTGAGGTAATATATGCGTAGCCTGAAATTCTTCTCCATCTTAATCGGGTTTGTCGGTTTATACTACTTATTTCATGGTATAATGGGTATATTATTTAATTTTTCATCGATTCCTTTTCATACGATATCAACAGTTCCTCCTGGGGCAGTATTTATTGTTCTCCTCATATTTGGCATATTGAGCATCATTGTCGCATTCAATCTTCATAAAGAAAAATGGTGGGCCAGAGACCTTTGGCTAGGTTCATGCTTGACCCTTGTCACCACTTTTGTCATTGTTTGTTTTCAAGATATTGGAGCTGACTTTTCTCGGCTTACATACTTTAAACAACCAGCAATAGCTATTCTGATCACTGTTATATCTTGGGTAGTCCTAAACATTCCAGTCATTAAAAAGGGATTTGATTTTTCGGCTACACACACCCAATCAGCGTTATCCGATAAAAATTCTACTTTAGCTACCCTTAAGAATTCATTCATTGTATGGGGTATTGGTGTTATTCTTCTGATTTCCTTGGAAATGACCTTCGGTACGCTTAGTAGGCCATCTACATCAAAACCTATTGTTCTCGATCAGTGCAAGAAAATTATCCCTCAAACCATTACAACCACTCGTGATCATGGTTTTATTGTAGCAGGATATTTGAATACTTATAAAGCAACAAAATATTCTGAGAAATACAGGGATGACTACAAGGCACTGCCATGGGTGACAAAGATTAATGTAAATGGACAAGTTGATTGGGAGTATGTTGATGAAGATGTAGACATCACAAGAGAATACAATTACACCTATTATGGGACTAAACCAGGATATAGTTTTGTTGAAGAACTTCCTGATGAAAGTATCTTCCTATTTAGAGCTTTTAACATAATAACGATCCTTGATAAAAAAGGAAAACAATTAAAGCAGGTTAAATTCAATCCTGAGAAATATGGAATCGAGAAAATCTTAACTGGCATACCCATCAAAGAAGGTTTTCTCCTAGCAGGTCTATCTAGTATAAAAAATCAAGGAACTTCTTACCAAGTCCCTGCTCTCAGGTTTCCATCTCAACGTTATTATGATTTTTTTGTTCTTAACAAAGATGGTATTGCAACTGGAGAAAACAAGATCAATCAAAGCGCTGAATTAACCATAGAAGATTCTCATAGGAAAGAACCGCCGATATACTCACTGCATATCACCACTAATGATAACGTAGTGTTTATCATGTCAAGTGAAGAGGCTACAGATATTGTTTGCTTGAACCAAAAGGGCGATGTCTTAGCTCAAAGCACGATTTCTTCCGGCAACAGTGTTAAGAATGACCAATCCCAACAACCCCGATATATTATTGCACGATCAGCCAATACGGATAAGACTATTACCCTAGTTTCTGAAAGAACTGATCCGTTGATAATAATTTCTCTTAATGATGCATTACAAGAAATTAGACGGGTCAGTAAAAACATTGAATCTGGCACAATAACATCTGCTTATATTATGATGGATAGCACATTAATGTTATTTGGTAGGCGCCCTAACATCAATGAAAGGGGATCTAAAGGGTTTAGAATGTATAACCCTCTCATTATCAAAACTGATCCCTTTTTGCACCACCTACAAACACTCACTCTTAAAGAAATGCCTGATGGGAAGCCGGTTAATATGTCATATATTGCAGCAATGCCTTTAAAAAAACCTTGGGAGTTTGTGGCGATCAGGAGAATCTATGAGGAATATACGACACAAGATTTAGAAACCGGCATAGCTATAGTGGATATTGTACGCTAAAAAAAAGCTCCTGTTGCCTGCAGAAATGTGCTTTAAAATAAAAAAGCATACGCAAGTTATTATTTTAATTAGGGAGGTATAATATATGAAAAAGATATTCTTATTGATAATTCTCGCTTACTTATTTGGTTGCTCTAACTCAACAGACTCTACTTCAGAGCCAACAGTCTTTATGAAAAAATCAACAAGTTCTATCCCTGAAGAATTAGTAGGTGTTTGGGCAACGCAAGCGTCTGAATTTGCGAATGGTACTCTTGTAAAAGGAAATTCCATTTACATTGAATCAGATGGGAACGGGGGGACCATTGATATAACTAGTGATGGGCATATACTGGCAATGCCGTTTGTTATAACTTCATATAACACCAAAACAAATGTATTCAGCATGAACGTTATGGTATCATCGAATAATGTTAAAAGCGTACTTATTTCATACGATCCTTCTAAAAGAGCAATCATTCCACCCAACCCCTCACGCTCCGATGAACTATATTTACGAAGACAAGACAAAGTAACAACAAAAATTAAAAATATGGTCAGCAAATACAGATATTAATTAATCAATTAGAGATGAGATCCTGATATATGGACTCCATCCGGATACTCCCAATCATTTGAGGTATCCAGATGAAAGTTTTACTATTTCGATCTAATGCTCTTTGTTTTGATACTGTCACGTGATCTCGACTTTCATCACGTTTTACAAATCAGGCAGGGGCTGGTGAAACGCCCCTGCCGCTATTGATGAAAACCGTTATTTTGCCTGGTATGCGGCGTCGATGATGTCCTGGTTTTTCTTCAACACCACGCGGCGCTTGACCTTGAGCGTCTGCGTCAGCGTGCCGTCGTCCACGGAGAAGTTCTCTTTCAAGAGCACGATCTTCTTGGGGATCTCATACCCGCCGTACTTGCCTTTGAGCTGGTTGGTGATGGCGTTCATGATCAGGTTCTCGATATCCTTGGACTGGATGAGCTGGTCGCGTTCCTGCGGCAGGCCATGCTGCTTGGCATAGGCGCCCAAGACCTGGAAATCGGGGATGATGAGGCAGATGTTGTAGGGCCGGTTCTCGCCGTATACCATGGCGTTCTCGATATAGGGGATGAGCCGGATATCCTCTTCCATGGCGGACGGAAACACGAACTTCCCGTTCTCGAGCTTGTACTGCTCCTTGATGCGGCCGGTGATGAAGAGATAGCCGTCCTCATCGATGCGGCCCCTGTCTCCGGTGCGGATGCCGCCGTCCGCGGTCATGACCGCGGCCGTGGCCTCGGGCTTGTTATGGTAGCCCTGCATGACATTGGGGCCATAGCACACGATCTCGCCGTCCGTGGCGCCCTCTTCCACCACGGACTTGTCGATCACGATCTTGACCTTGTCGATGGCTCGGCCCACGCTGCCCAGCTTGTAGTTCGCCGGGCAGTTCATGGCGATGGCCGGCGAGGTCTCGGTCATGCCGTAGCAGTCGTAAACGGGGATGCCGATGTCGAAGAAGAACTTGGCGATATCGGGGTTCATGGCGGCGCTTCCGCTCATGGCTCCCCTGAGCCGGCCGCCGAAACGCGCGCGGATCTTGGAAAACACCAGCTTGTCCAGGATGGCGCATTTCAGGTTGAGGAGCATATCGGACTTGCCCTTCTCGGCCAGTGCGCGCTTCTTTTTGACGCTTTCCACGGCCGCGAAAAAGAGCGTCTTGGTCAAGCCCTTCTCGGCGTTCATCTTGGCGAAGAGGCCGTCATAGATCTTGTTGAACACCCGCGGCACGACCACGAGGAAATCGGGCTTGACCGCGAGCATGTCCTGGGCCAGGGTGCCGATGCTCTCCATGATCGCAACCTTGCCGCCCAGTTTGATAGCGGCATTGAGTTCGGCGGTCAGGGCATAGGAGTGCGCCCACGGCAGGATGTTCAGTATCGTGTCTTCCCTGGTTATCTCGGGGTAGATCTTCAACCCGGCGTTCGTATTGCTGGTGAGGTTGCCGTGGGTGAGCAGCACGCCCTTGGGATCGCCCGTGGTGCCCGAGGTGTAGATCAGACACGCCACGTCATCGGGCTGCGGCCTGACGGATGGCACTGGTTTGTCCCTGCCGATCAGTTCCAGTTCCTCCATGCTGTCGGGACCTAAGCCTTCCACCAGGATTAATTTCTCAAGCGTCTTGATGTCCTTGGGGAAATCCTGCACCTTTTCCAGGATCTGGGGTTTGGAGCAGAAAAGCACCTTGAGCCCGCTGTCGGCCACGATGTATTTCCATACCGAGGTCAGCTCCGCCTCGTACATGGGCACCCAGCGGGCGCCCAGCCCAAAGGTGGCATAGGCGCAAATAACCCACTCGGTGCGGTTGTTGGCGATGATCCCCACGCAATCGCCACGCTTCACGCCTAAACTCGCCAGGCCGGCCCTCAAATTGTCCACGCGCCGGCCGAACTCGCCGTAGGTGATCCATACATACTCGCCGGCGGCGTTTTTGGTGCCGATCATGTTGCTTTCAGGATACCTCTTGAGAGTCTCTTCGAGAAAATCCACCAAATTGTCCGGTTTATCCAGTTGATAGTGATGCATTCCTACCCTCCTTGTGATATCTCCAGGCACTACATACCATGGATAGCGGGTTGTCAAGAGCGATGCGCCCGCAAGAAAGGAATGCCGCGTTTCTGATTTCCCTTCTCTCTTTCACGATCATGAGTAGTCCGCTATCCTGAGCAGGAATCGGCGTCAGTGTCACCTGGCAACGCGGAAATAGTTTTCCGTAAATCGGCAATCCCTTTCCTACAGGTGCGTACTGTCATGAACCAGAGGATGACAGGATCACGAGCAAATCGGCTCTGCAACATGGTTTCAAAGCAGCTCCGCGGCAATCCTCGCGGTTACACTTAAATTTGCAATCTGGCAACCAACTTGCATACACTATCCTGATAACAGGGTGGTTTTGTCGGCCCGGCAACGGATGAAGTTCACGGCCACGAAGAGTAATGGGAGATCACCAATGAAGACAATCCGGTCCACCTCAAAGATTTCCTTGCTGTTCCTGTGTTCCTTCATGATCGGCGCTTATGCCCCGTCCGTGGTCCCGTTCTGGATCATGCGGGCTGTTGAAACCATCGGCAACGTACCCGGCTATATAACCTCTGACGACACATCGCCGCGGATTGAAAGCGCGCCGATGCCGGACGATCAGCGCAAGATCACCATGGTGTTCGGCGGAGACGTCATGCTGGCGCGAGGGGTTGAATCCGTGATCCGGGACACGGCCGGCGGCGATTATACCTGGCCGTGGGCCAATATCGCCGCTTATCTCAAAAACGCCGATATCGCCTGCGTCAACCTGGAATCGCAGATCAGCGAGCGTGGGAAACCCGACTTGACCAGGTTATCCGGACCCTGGTTCGCAGCCAGGGACCAGGCCGTTCAGGGTCTGGTGCATGCCGGCATCGACATGGTAACGGTAGCCAACAACCATTGTTTCGATTACGGACCGGATTCCCTGGCGGACAGCCTGAACAACCTGGCCGAGGCCGGAATCAAATACAGCGGGGTCGGATCCTCCGTTGAGGCCTATACCCCTGCCTACCTTACCGTCAAGGGCAAGAAGGTCGCGTTCCTGGCGTACACCAATCAGGTCTATCCCTGGTATCGGGCCACCCCGGGGTTCAATCATCGAAGCGGCATCAGCTGGCCGGCCAAAGAAGGCGCGGCCTGGTTATCATATGACAAGCTTGATCAAGGTATCGAGCGCGCCAAAAAGGATGGAGCCCATATCATCGTGGTATCCATGCATTATGGGGTCGAATACGATCCCATGCCGAGTCTTGCCCAAGATCTGTTCTCGCGTCATGCCATCGATCAGGGCGCGCATATCGTCATCGGTCACGGGCCGCACGTGCTGCAGCCCGTGACGAACTATAAGCATGGCATCATCGCCTACTCGCTGGGCAACCTGATCTTCGACCTGCGCGAAAACATACATCCCGGTGTTTCGCGGGGGATGCTGCTTGAAATCGATTGGGAAGACGGCGCCATCACCAAGGTGATGCCTCGTTACACGCGCAATAACGAGGTCACCTGCCGGCCTGATTTCGAAACTGCCGGCATGTCCTGTCAGCACGGGTTTCGGATTGATTGTCCCTCTTAAGCCTGCCTGCCCGTAGCCACGGCATAAGTCATAAACCCGCCGCTTAAATTCCGGGCCTTGAAGCCGTGCTGAGCCAGGATGCGGTAGGCGATATACCCCCGCAAGCCCGCGGCGCAATAAACCACGTAGGTCTTGGACCGGTCGAGTTCGGATAGCCTGTCTCGCAAGCTGTTTAACGGGATATGCAGCGCGCCTTTGATGTAGCCCGACATATCAAGCTCCATCCGTTCGCGCAGGTCGATCAGCACGTGATCCGCGGGGAGGTTGTCGATATCGCGCCAGGAAACGATCTGCATATCGCCTTTGAGGATATTGTTGGCCACATAGCCGGCCACATTGACCGGGTCCTTGGCGGACGAGTACGGCGGGGCATAGGCCAGTTCGAGCTCCTCCAGGTCGGCGGCGCGCATATGGCCGCGCAGGGCCGCGGCCAGTACATCGATGCGCTTATCCACCCCTGCCCCCCCGACGATCTGGGCCCCGAGGATGCGGCCGTCGTCAGGGGCAAACAAGAGCTTGATCGCCATGGGCTCGGCACCGGGATAATAGGAGGCATGCGAGCCCGAATGGGTATAGCTTGTCAGATAGGGTATCTTGTGCTCGGCCAGGGTCTTCTCATTCGCCCCGGTGGAGGCGGCGGTGAGGTCGAAAACCTTGACCACGGCCGTGCCCAACGTGCCGGGAAAGGTCGCCGTGCGTCCCAGGGCGTTGTCGGCGGCGATGCGGGCCTGCTTGTTGGCCGGACCGGCCAGGGCCGTGGCCGTAGGTGTTCCCAGGACCAGGTCCTGCGTGCATACCGCGTCGCCCACGGCGTAGATATCCTTATCCGAGGTGCGCATGGAGGCGTCCACCTTGATATGGCCGCGCGGGCACAGATCGAGCCCTGAGGCTTTGGCCAGGGCGTTTTCCGGACGGATGCCGACCGAGAGGATGAGCATGTCGCAGACGATCTCACCGCCCGAGTCGGTGGCCACCCGCAGTCGATTGTCTTGCTCGCTTATGCCGGACAGACCCTGACCGAGCAGGCATTCCACGCCCTTGCGCTTGAGGCCGGACTGCACGATGGCCGCCATGTCCCCATCAAAGGGTGGCAGCACCTGATCGAGTTTTTCAAGCAAGGTGGTCTTGATGCCGCGCTCGGTGAGGCTCTCGATCATTTCCAGGCCGATGAATCCGCCCCCCACCACCACGGCCGCCGTGGGGCGCCTTTGATCGATGTAGGCCTTGATGCGATCCGAATCAGGGATGGTGCGCAGCGTAAAGACCTTGTCATTGTCGATCCCCGGCAAGGGAGGCTTGATCGGTGCCGCCCCGGGAGAGAGGATCAGTTTGTCATAGGTTTCCGTATAGGTCTCGCCGGTGGCGTGGTTCATGACCTTCACGGTCTTGGCCGCGCGGTCGATGGACAAGACCTCGCTGAATGTCCGGATATCGATGCGGTAGCGGCTCTCAAAGGCCGCGGCCGTGGTCACCAGGAGCCGACCTCTATCGGGAATGGCGCCGCCGACATAGTACGGCAGTCCGCAGTTGGCGAACGAGATGAATTCGCCGCGTTCGAAGAGGATGATCCGGGCCTCTTCGCTTACGCGGCGGGCCCTGGCCGCGGCCGTGGCCCCGCCGGCCACGCCCCCGATGATGACAAGTTTGGTCTGCATGCTCAAAACTCCTTATGATGTATGGCCTGCCCGCACCGGTGTCTTTTCGATCCGGGATACCCCATAATCAACCGGTGAGCAGGCGGTTTGTCAATTGCAATCTTACCGCAGCCGTTCGGTCTTCACCCCCCGCACAGACCTGTCGGCCGTCGCTGAGAATCGGGTTTAGGTGCGGATTCGGACGTTCCAGCCAGGATGATCTGAAGCGCCGCGCGGGCGGCGTTCCCGACCACGGTGGAACAGTGCTCCTGCATGCCGGCGGCCAGGGCCGCCTCGATATCCTCAGGGGAACGCAGGTTGAAAGAACGGCCCATGAGCTTTTTCTGGATGTCATAACAACGGCAGGTCCCGTAGCGCGCAATGAAGTCCTCGTGCAGCTTTTTGACCAGGTCATAGGAGCGCATGGCCGCGAAAGGGTCCTGGAAATCCTTCAGCGTCCGACCGAACAGCAACCCGATAACCAGCGCCCCGCCGGTGAGGCCACCGCAGGCGCCGTCGCCCGTGAGCCCCAGGCCGTCGGCCAGGCCGCTGGCGGACCGGAACACGGACTCGTCTTTCATTTCCAGGATCTCCAGTAGGGCGGCCACGGTGCTCTGGGCGCACCCGGTACAGGTCTTCTCATAGTGTTTGCCGAGTTCGAATACCTTATCCAAGCGTGGATCTTTCATATGCTCCTCCCTTTGTTTTTTAAGCGCATGCCACCCATAGGTGGCGGAAGGCATGCGCTTCTTTTTTTGAGCGTTGCCCTCAGATCAGAATCGCCACCGCTGGGGCGGACTGAACAGAATCCGATCGCCGTCCACCCTGCGGTTGAAACCGTTGTCCTTAAGCACATCCACCACCAGCACCTCGGGCCGGGAAGGAAACGGCAGGGCCTTCTTGAACTGGACGGCCTTCGACGGGGAGGTGAAGAGCTCGGTCACGATCTCGGGGATGGTAGCCTCGCCGAGACGGGCCAGCGCGGATAAGGTCTCGTCGCGCAGTTCCCGGTAGAAATCTTCGAAGGCCAGGAAGAAACCGACGCACTCCTCCTGGGAACGGGCGGCGTCGGCCAGCTCGACCGGGTGCAGGGGTTCGATCTGTATGCCCTTGACCACCTCGGGGAACCAGGTCGGGCTACGATGGGAGTCCGAGGCCAGAGCAATGAAGCCCTGCTCGGCCATGCGCCGCAGTCCGGCGGCCGCTGTGATGCACTTTTCGAAGGTACTGTCGTAGAAGGGCGGGTTGATCTCCACGGTCACGTCGCCGGTAAGCGCGAGCCGGTTCAAGGGGTCATAGAGGCAGACATGGCCCGGGCTGTGCGAGCCGTCGTGGATGATGAAGAAGCGCCCCACCTGCCAGCCATAGAATTCGGTATCGCCGAAGCGGCGTTTTTCACGGCCGTCCAGCGTGAGCACCTCGGCGCATTCGGCCAGGGAACGCTTTCCGGGCAGGATCACCCGGTCGAGCAAGAGACGGATAGCGCTGCGGAAGGCTTTTCCGCTTTTATCGTCGGTGAGAGCCAGGATGTTCCGCCAGACCTCCTGATAGGCCGGTTCCTGATAGGTGGGGAAGGCACGCGCGTACTGCTCGATCTCCTGCAGCAAGGGTATCCAGTCCCGGTAGGGTTCGTAATAGTATTCCAGCATTCTGAAGTCGCCCAGCCAATGCGTGGGGGTCTCGATCACCGGCACCTCGGGTTCGGGCAGCAGGAAACGCACCTTGTCGAAGCCGGCCTCCAGGACGACATCGTTGTTCATGGCATGGTCCCAGTGGCCCTGGGTGTCCATGAGAACCAGGGTCTTGGCCCCTTTGGCGACATACGTGCGCAAGACCTCCAGGATGCGGCTACGATAAAAGGGTTGGACCCCGGCATCGAGCATGAAGACCATGTCGCCGTCGCGCAGGATATAGACGTTGCTCGAAGGCGGGGAGAGAAAGAACGAGAAACCGATGCAGCCCTCGATCTGCCAGACATCCGGGGCGATCTCCTGGACGCTCGAACGGGCGTATTCCTTCTCCATGTCCGGGAAGCAGAACGGGTGAAGCTTTTTCTCTTGATTGTCTGCCATGTGGCACCTCCATTTTTTCTTTACCCTCTACCGGAGCAGGATGCATGCCGACCCCCATAGACTTTTTAACATATTATTATCATTATTTTTATTTATTCCCAGGATCACTTGACAGCATTGATTGACAATATATGGTCACTGATCTGGCATTATATGGTCATACCGCCTTGCCTTTTCCCCCGGGTTGTTTTATGGTGCATAGGCTGGAGGTGACCTATGGCGATGACGCCAGACCCCTTGCGCTTCAGCGATCCGCAATGGCGTTTCCTGAGCGTGCTGTACGTGTTGGGCGGGCCCGTGCATGTCGATATCGCGGCCGTGCTGGCCCCCTTGAAACCCGGCGAGCTCCTGGACGCACTGAGGCGCGGGCAGTCCGCGGGGCTCTTGCGACAGGCCCCCCCCGATATGTTGATCTTTGAGAACGCCACCGACCCAACGATCGAAGCGATACTGCGCAGGAAAGATACCCAGTCCTTCCGCCAAGCCCTACTGGCGTCCATCGAGGAGCATGACCTGGCACAGCGCATCCCGGTCCAGGCCCTCATCCACCTGCTGGCCGATGCCGGCCGGTCGCATGAGGCTGCCTATCTCGCCAGTGAACAAGCGCGGATGTGCTACTCCGAGGGGCGGCTGGCCGATGCATTGAAGCATACGCAGGCGGCCGTCAATCTGCTTGCCAACCGGCATGATAACCTGGAAGACGCACGCCTGTATGTATCGGCAGCCACATCCCTGGCCGAGCTGCGTTTTCGCGCCGGCATGGGGCTGGATGATGTCGGCCCCCATCTCGACAAGGCCCGCGCCCTAGCTAAGAAGCTCGGCGACCGACGCTCCCTGGCATTGATCGGCCTGCACCAGGGCCGGCTCTATTTTCTCAACGCGCGTCTTGAGGATACCTTGTCAGCCCTACAGGTTTCCCTCTCCGAGGTGGAGCGGCTCGGAGACGCCGATATCCTTGAACGCACCGCGGAGTTCCATGGATTATATGCCTATCTGCAAGGTCGTTACAGGGAGGCGCTCGAACACTTCGACCGGGCCGTGAACGTCCCCAATGAAAACTACAGCCCCTTCGTCCCGCTCTATCTGGGCTTCAGCGCCGCCTCTGTAGGCCAATTTCACCGGGCTGTGGGATTGCTCGATACCTACAGCCACAGGTGCCTTCAGCGAGGGCACCAGGCCTTGTCCAGTCACGCCCGGGCAGTGCTGGCCTATGTCCTGACCCTTATGGGGCGAGGTCGCGAGGCGCTCGAAAAGTTGACCGATAGCCAGGACATGAGCTCCATGGGCTATTGGATCACGGAGATGATCCGGATCTACCAGACGTTCACGGCCGGCGGCATCAGCGAGTCGCATGCCCGTATGACTGAGGCAGTGGGACGCTGGGGACGCACGGCGCCTGCCATCCGTCAATACCCATCACCCTGGATGCTGGAGATGCTCGATGAATACGATCGTCTCACCCTGGCGCCCATCCCGGGATTCGAATTTCACAACGAGCTCGAACGTATTATCAGCGGCCCCAACATCCATCTCAAGGGTGTGGCCCTGCGCCTGAAGGCCCGCCGCTTGAGCTCGGGCAGGAAAAAGCGGGCCTGCCTGCAGGAGAGTGAGATCTGCCTGGTCGAATCAGGCGATCCGCTCGAGGTCTCGAAAACCCGCCTCGAACTGGCGCGCCTGCATCTGACAATGGGCGAGCAGACGCAGGCCCTGGCGCAGACGCTCAAGGCCCGCGAGGGCCTGACCGGTCTTGGCGAACGTTTCTTTCCCGACGACCTGCGTTATCTGCTCCCTGAAACCGACCAGCATACGCCATCATCGCCCTCGAGCGGCCAGGCCTTCACCGGGATGCTGGACATGCTCACCGAACTGATCCCCTCACCGGATGTCCATGATCTCCTGGGACAGGTCGTATTGGCCGCCAGCGGCTATGTGCGCGCCGAACGCTCCGGCCTCTTCTGGTTCGAACAGAAAGGCCCCCTGCTCAAGGGCGGGCGCAACCTGCCCACGGACGAGGTCTTTGGCGACTCCTTCCGTGCGAACCTGACCTTAGTGTTCACGGCGCACACCCGGGGCGAGCCCTTGTGCCGTACCCTGACCGGAGACGATAGGATAACACGGCGGGTGCTCTGCCTGCCAGTTGAGGACGGTGTGCTCTACTTCGACAACTCCTATGATGTGCACGCCTTTGACTTCCTAGATTCCGCCATGCTCGGCGGTTTGCGCCGCATCCTCGGCACGACCATCAAAAAAGTCCTGGAATATCGCCGTATCCGGCAGGAACGCGACCTTCTAGTCTCCCAGCGTTCGCTTATCGACGTTCGTCCGGACCGCGGCGAGTTCCTCACCGGCAATGCCCGCATGCAGGAGATCCTCTCCGAGCTTGATCGCGCCGCCACGACCGACGCCACGATCCTTATCACCGGCGAAACCGGGGTGGGCAAGGAGCTCCTGGCCCGGCGGGTGCATGCCGTAAGCCCACGCCGGAGAATGCCCCTGATCACGGTCGATCTCACGAGCATCCCGGAGACTTTGGTGGAGAGCGAGCTCTTCGGACATGAAAAAGGGGCCTTCACCGGGGCGGACAGCCAGAAGCGGGGGCGGATCGAGCTGGCCCATCAGGGCACGCTCTTCATCGACGAGCTGGGCGAAATCCCGGCCGGCGTGCAGGTCAAGCTCCTGCGCACCCTGCAGGAAAGGGCATTCATGCGACTGGGTGGCAGCCGGGTCATCAACTCGGATTTCCGGCTAGTAGCCGCCACCAACCGCGACCTGGCGCAGGAGGTCAAGGCCGGACGGTTCCGCCATGACCTCTACTACCGGGTAAACGTCATGCCGGTGCATGTTCCGCCGCTACGCGAGCGGGTAGAGGATGTGCTCTTGCTGGCGCGGCATTTCCTGGGCCTTTTCGCTGCGAAGTACCGGCGACCGGACGCCGCGCTCACCGAGGAAGACAAAGCCCGCCTTGCGTCCTATCCGTGGCCCGGCAATGTGCGGGAGCTCAGGAACGTCATCGAGCGCGGCGTCCTGCTCGGCAGCGGCCCGCAGATCAACCTTTCGCTGCCCCTGGATGCAAGCCCATCGGCCAGCCACCCCTTTGCCGACTCTCCCACCCTGGACGAGGTGCAGCGCCGGTACATCGCCTGGGTGCTCGAGCGCACGTCCGGCAGGATCAGCGGTGCGGGCGGCGCGGCCGAGATCCTGGGCATGAAGCGCACCAGCCTGAACGCCCGCATGAAAAAGCTCGGAGTGCGCTAAAGATTACTCACGGTATTCCTGCTTTCCGGCGACGTTAGAGAAATGATCTAAAGCGTTTCGAATGGTATATATCCTGTGGGCTTTTGAATATAAACTTTTACCGGTCGTCATCCATGACCGACATATTGTATTCCGAAAATGCGATCGGGCTGCATCGATAAGATCAACCTATTTAAATGATCTATCTGAGAGGATGCAGGTGCGGGTGCCAGCGAAGAACTCAACCCCCCTCACCTATCCATAGGTACATAGCATCAAATAAACTTCTTCATGCATATTATCATATATCTTTTAAAAAACCGGTATTGAGTTCGTTTTCTATGCATCGGGCTCTATGGCCTCGTTGGGGCAAGCGCCGGCGCATGCCCCGCAATCCGTGCACTGAGCTGCATCGATGACGCACCTGTCAGCACCTTCGCTGATTGCCTGGACAGGGCATTCTTCCGCGCATACGCCGCAGGAAATGCATTCATCGGTTATCCTGTATGCCATTTTCCGCCTCCTTAAATTTTTCGTTCACAGCCGCCTGCACTGCACTACAATGCCAACTAAGGATGGATTGATGTGCTATCCACACTCTTCTTCTCCTTGATTCATGCATGCATATAAGGTGAAGGCCGACCTGCCTCCCCAATCCCTTGCTCTCCTTCGGCGAATGATCGAGGAAGTTCTTTCCTTGGATCAGCCCTATTTCAGAATAAGGTTGCCTAGTCCGTTTTCTTCCAGAACACGCTTATATATTTCCGCGACTCTTTTCAGTTGCGGGGTCAGTTTGAGCAGGCTGGTCGCATTGCCTTTAATGCGGATTTTCTTTGTCGTGATGGCCACCATGGGGCTCATTTTATTGGACCAGGCTTTGTGGGCAAGATCCAACGACATACTTAACGTAAGATCCGGATTTTCAGCGGGCTTTCCCGAACCGACGCAAAGGTTGCCGCCCCTGGTATCCACCCACACCGAACAATTCGGACCGTTTTCGGTAAAATCATACCAGATGAGTTGATTGATCTTTTTCAACCCCTCGAAGACGTCGGACTCCTTTTTACATTCTTCAAACAGTTTCAAGAACAGCTCGATGGGTTGATTTTCATCTTTCCAGTATTCCATGAGTACCTCCTTTTCAAGGTTTCAATCCGAGTTCTTTGGTCCTTTGTCTCGAATATCCGCGGCAAAGAAATGTCATTTAATTACCAGCACCGCTGGTTCTCTCAAAAATCCGGACGATTGATTGCTCATTGCAGCATAGAGGCAATCGTATCGAGTCCGAGTTCCTTGAGCTTCTCCTTGGTCGGCATCCCCGTTCGGATATCCCATCCACGCTCGTCGTAATAGTCATCCAGCAGATGATCGACATCCTCAGGATTAAGTTTTTTTGTACGATAGCAATTTTCCAGATTCTGCTCGCCATCCGGTGTCTGGATAGGTTTGAACCATACGGGAGGAGGGGCATCCTCCGTGCGCCCGAAACCCTCTCGCACGTTCAGCAATTTGTTGAGATTGAACACGGCTTCTCCACGCAGTTTGAGCTCATGCGGCGAGATCTCCATGCCGGTAGCGGCTGAGTACATTTCAGCAAGGTTATCAAAACCGGTTAAATATACGCTCGACCAGAGGAAACAGGTACCCAGGCAGTTGTTGATGGCGGTAAGATCTTCGGTATGGCTGGTGAACCGGCCGAGATTATAATCTCCGTAATAGGGAACGGGTTCGAAAATGCGCTTCATGCGTTCTTCGGAAATGCAGAGGGTTTCTGCCTCCATCTGAACCTGCTCGAGGGTGAGATCAGGCAGCCCGGTTCCGGATCCGGATGTGCCGGCATGCCCTCCCCGGGGACTGGTAATCATGGTAAATCGCACCGCATCGAGCACAGCTGCTCGTGCAGGGTAAATGCAGTCGCTGCCTTTTACAATGCCGCTGCCCTCCACATAATCCGATCGCGCATCCCTTCCCACCCATTCGGAAGTTGCAAACCACCCATCCGCCAAGATATTTCCGATCCCTTTTCGTTCAAGAATCAATTCCAGCAGTTCCATATAGCCTGCAAGGTCGCGCTTCAGCACCATTCCGCCGGTGTCGCGTTGGGTAATGACATTTTCGTTGTAGCGCCTTGTCACCCAGTCCATGATGCCGAAGGCGGTGACGAGATCAATGCCACTGCGGTTTATCTTCTCGATGAGCTTCACCGTTGCACCGAGATCTGGGAGTTCGAGCCTTTGTCCTACGACGGGAGCCCAAAGCATGAATCCGGTTTCCGAATGCGCCCCGGCGTGCTCTCCTTCCTTGATCTCCAAGTCGTCACCACAGTCCAGATAGCAATGAGCGCACGTGTTGCGCTTTCTGATTTGCGCCGCCGGTTCAACGAATCTTTCATCCCATTCCGCGCGGCTCCAGATACCCGGATTCATATAACGCGTATGCAGTTCTTTCAAAGCAAATGTCGTTAAAGAGCCTAGTGGTTTGATTTTATCCTCATAATCCCTTCTGACCGCCCTGACAGCCTTATCAAATCTCGGCTTGTCAAAAATAGTAATTGCTCGATTGCCCCCAACAGCTACAATGGCTTTCAGATTCTTTGAACCCATCACAGCCCCAAGTCCTGAACGGCCCAGAGTGCTTTTCTTGTCAGTTAGAGCCATGCTGTACCGGCACAAATTCTCTCCGGCTCTTCCAATTGCAACGACACCGCATTTGCCGTAAGCATGTTTCAGTTCGTCGGTTGTTTCATAGATATCCTTCCCCCAGAACGCTCCAGCCGGGCGAATTGTAACTTCAGCATGAGAAATCACCAATATGACAGGCTCGGGTGCGCGGCCGGTTATCACAACATGGTCATACCCTGCTCTCTTCAAAAGGAATGCGAATCCGCGCCCACCGCTGATCCCTGTGGACACGTGATATCGGCCGTCCGGTGTGGCGGGAATTGCATACTTGAGAGTTGCATATGTTTTGCTTGCCCCTGGCGCGAGGGTATCCACCAGAGGACCATTGCCGATAACAATGGGATTATCCGGCGAAAGCGGGTCGATTCCAGGCTTAAGTAGATCGACCAACAAACGGTAATTAATACCGCTGCCGCCGATGAACTGCCGGGCCATGTCCAAATCGAGTGCTTCATGCCAGATCTTTTTACTGGTGAGGTCTACATGCAGAATCTTTCCGGCATAACCATAATACTCGACATCTCCCATTTTGTACCTCCTTATTCATCGATTTCTCATGCCGTGCCATCTCGAGGAACACCCTATTCATTGGGTCGGAATCCAACCGGTCTTGTATGCGGGAATCATGGGTTCCTGCCCGCCGCTGAGGCGGATATCTCTCCTCATCAGCCTCTCGCAGCAACGCTGCTTCCGGTTTCCGCGTCATACGTACCAGGGGCGATGCCTTTCTCCTTGAGTTCCTTCTTCTTGATGCGGAAGGTCTCGGTGCGGGGAAAATCATCCACGATACAGATGTAGCGCGGGATGGCGAACCTGGCGAGCTTATCCTGGAGGAAACCCCAGAGTTCCTGTCCGGTCACATGCATCCCGTCCACGGGTTTGACCGCGGCCATGATCTCGTCCTCGGTCATCTCCGAAGGCACGGCGTAAACCGCAGCCTCCAGCACGGCCGGATGTTTAAGGATCGCCTGCTCCACATCGTAAGCGGACACGTTCTCACCCCGGCGGCGCATGGAATCCGTGGAGCGGCCTACAAAGTACAGATAACCCTGCGCGTCCTGGTACACCAGGTCGCCGGTGTACTCCCACTCGCCTCTGGTCTTTTCGCCCGAGGCGTCGGGATTTTTATAATATTCCACCATGCTCTTGCGGTCCGGGTCGACCTTGAAGAGCAGCTCTCCCGTGTCACCGGACGGGACCGCATCCCCATTTCCGTCCACGACACGGATGATGGAGTTCATGGGCTTGCCGATCGAGCCCTTGGGACCATCACCGAAATTGGCGATGAAACCACTGCCATCGATGGCGGCATAGGCCTCCCAGATCTTGACGTTGAAGCGTTTTTCAAACGGCTCCCACATGACCGCCGGACATCCGGCCGACAGAACGGTCTTGACCTGGTGGACCTTCTCGTACGGGCACTCGGGCTGTTTCATCAGGATGGGGATGATGGCGCCGATGGTATTGAATACCGTGGCCTTGGAGACGCCGACTTCCTCCCAGAACCGGCTGGCCGAGAAGCGCTTGGATAGTGCCACGGTGCAGCCGACAATCAGCGCCGTTGTGGTGGTGACGTACAGGGCGTTGCCGTGGAAGAGCTGCAGCGCGGTGTAGTATATGGAATCGGGCGTGAGGATCAGCGGGGCAAGCAGCTTGAGACGCTCTATGACGTTCCGGTTATAACGCATGACCACGCCTTTGGGCAAGCCCGTGGTGCCGGAGGTATACATGAGCATGAGCATGGCGCTATCGTCGAATGGCACCGCCGGCCTGGCGCTTGAAATCCCTGGGCCATACGCCTCCTTCAAGTCGAACATGCCCTCCGGGACATTGAACCCCACCGGGGCTTCCAGGGTATTCACGAACACGCGTTCGATCTTGGGCAACCTGTGGGCCACGCTCTGATACAAATCGATCAGATCGTGGTCAACCACGATATATCTCGTGTCGCTGTTGTCGATGATGTATGCCAACCCATCACCCCTGAGCGAGGTGTTGACCGTGTTCACATACATCCCGATCTTCTGGATGCCGAAAAAAACATCCAGGAACTGGGGCGAATTGTTCATCAGGGTGGCGATGCCGTCCCCGGGTTTCGCGCCCATGCCCATAAGGAAATTGGCCATGCGGTTGGCATTGCTGTCCATCCGGGCATACGATATCGAGCGGTCCTGGTACACGACGTACAAAAAAGTTTTGTCTTTGAGCCTAGCGGCCTGCTCTTCGAGCAGGGTCGCCCAATTGATTGCCATGGGGGCCATAGGGTTCTCCTTTTCTCTTCGAGTGATCTGTATCTGCTGACGCTGTCTCTATTTCAACCGCGGCGGCTCCAGCTTGCCATGGTCGATTGTCTTGAAATGTCCGGTGAACCGGTAGTCCGATTTCATATGGATGGCCTGTTTAGGGCAGATGGCCATGCAATCGCCGCATGCCATGCAATCCACCCCTGGCGGCATGTACGGCTTTTTGTCCTGCATGGTGATGGCACTGGCCGGACAGATGCGGACGCATGATGCGCAGCCGCTGCATATTTCGAGATCGATTGTCAGTTCTCCGAAATGGGTTTCCGTTGGTTCCGTATAGTTGGGGATATGCAACCGCTCGGTAATGCCGATGGCTCTATCGGCAACACCGGCGTCCCAAACAGTCTTGATGCCGTTTTCATACCAGTCCACGGCATGGACCGGTCGCTCAACGAAACCGTCCGGCTTGCCCACAGGCCAGCCCACGGCTAGGCTGGTCACAAACTTGTAGGGGTAAGCGATGCCGAATTTTCTTTTCCAGTACAGACCGGCATAGTCGAAGGCGAGGCTGGCGAAACTGACCCAGCACGTGCCCAGTCCCATGCTGTGGCCGGCCAGGGCCATGCTCTGGCCGGCGATGCCACAGTCCAGGTCAGGATTGGTCACCCCACGCACATCCTTGAATATCAAGATAACGGTCGAGGCGCCATGATAGAGTCCCAGCTTCTCGTCCGCGATCAGCGGCACGGCGCCGAACGGTATGGGATGCAGTTTCTTGGGCATCAGGCGGATATAGAGCTTGGCGATGGGGAATTTCCAGGAGTTCCCGGGCGTGCGGTATTCCAGGATGGCTTTGAACAGCTTGCAGATCATGACGATCGTTCTGGTAAGACCATCTATGAGCTGAGCATCCCGCACGACAATGAATTTCCAGGGTTGGCAGTTCCCGGCCGATGGCGCGAAACGCCCTGCTTCCAGAATGCGCTTAACCATGAACTCCGGGACCTGTTCTTTTTTATACCAGCGCACGCTCCGGCGGCTGAGAATCACCTTTTCGGTTTCGGTGAAATTCGCTTTCAGCTCTTCGAGATTCGTGCCCGGATCAAGCGATTGGACAATCTTTTTATCTACCGCCATGATACCCCTCCCCTTTAAGCGCTGATTTCCTTGAACAGCGCCAGTTTTTTGAGCGGCTGTCTTCCGAGCAGCGCCTGGACCTGCCGGGCGTCGCGATACCGTTTTTCCTGGCCGTAGTCCTTCATGAAACCGTTTCCACCCAGGATCTGGACCCCGTCGGTTACCAGTTCGCAGGCCAGTTCGTGCACATGCAGCGCGGCGCCTACACTGAGTTGAGGCCATCCTTTGATCTGCCGTTCCACGGCCTGGCAGGTCTGGGTCACACAGAGTTCCGCGACCTGGATCTTGACCGCCATGGTTGCCAGCAGCATGCTCACCTCGGACCAGTTGATGATCTCGCGGCCGCCTTGGAAGCGTTCCTTGGCATAGGCGAGGGCTTCGTCGAACGAGCCCTTCATAATACCGGCGGACATGGCGGCGGTGGCAACGTGCAGCTTCTTGGAAGCCGCGTCGAAATAGGCGGCTCCGTCCTGTTCGTTGCCGACGAGAAAGGCCTTTGCGTTCTCCAAATCCAGGTCGACCGCGGGGCAGGCATGCAGCCCGAGGCTGAAGATAGGCTCGCCTTTTTTCACCCCCTGACTGGAAAGATCCACGATAAAAAAGGCATATCCTTCCCTATCGAGACGAGCAGGGATGAGGCCGAACGAGGCGAGATTGCCGAGGACCATGAATTCGGCCAAGCCCGTGAGATTATACATCTTTACCCCGCGCTCGGCCCGTGGCAGATTTTTGGCCTGCGCCGGGTTGCTGAAGGACGGGAAGGCAATAGCATAATCCCCAGCCTTCTTGGCATTGGGGAAAGTGCGCTTGAGGAGATTGTCGTCCCCGGCCTGAAGCAGGATTTCCTGGGCAAGCGCGCTGGTGAAGATGACACCGCCCAGCGAGCTGTCAACCTGGCAGATCCGGTCAAGGACCGTGCATAGCGTGCTGATGTCCTGTCCGATGCCGCCGAAAGCCTCAGGCAGGGTGATACCGAGCAGTCCCACCTCCCAAGCCTTGTCGATCACCTCGGTAAACAAAGGCGCAAAGGGGTAGCGATCGTGTTCCTCGACCTTCTTCTTGAGCTCCTTGGCCGCAAAACCGGCAGCCAATTCCTCGAACGGTTTCAGATCGTTATTCAGTTCCGTAAGCATGATGATGCCTCCTATTCCTCGAATACCCGGGCCTGTGCAAAGGACGGGGCGATCAGACTCTTGAAAAGATTGAGCCGGTTGAGCTGGTTGGTGCCTTCATAAATCTGGAGCAGCTTGGCGTCCCTGAGGATCTTTTCTGCGCCGGCGCTCTGTCGCAGACCATCCTGGCCCATGAGCTCAAGCGCTATCTGGCAATTTCTGATCCCGAAATCCGTGCCGCAGAACTTGGCCAGAGAGCTCAAACCGGTGCAGCAATGCTGGTCCTTGGGTTTCTGCCAGTCCAGGTACCATTTCCTCAGGAGCCAGGAGGCGATGCCTTTGTCCAGCAAGGGTGAAATGACCGTGTCGATGATCTGCTGGGGCACATATTTCAGGTAATAGTATATGGGTTTCATCTGCAGGATGTTGTACAAACCACGGTGGCTGTTGGCGGTATTGGCATCCACATAGGCCAGACGCGAAAGCCTTACGTTCTTGTCCATTTCGGCCAGCAGGCACTGCACCCACTCATAGTTGATCATGAGCTTACCTTCCAGTTCCGTTTCCGAGGCGTACTTGACGGCAGCCTCGAAAGCCCCGCGCGCGGCGGCAGTGCCGAAAGCGCCTACCGCCGGTCGCGTCAGGGATACAACATAGTCGATGTAGCGCATGGTGATATCGCGTACGGGCTGGCTGGTGAATGATTTGACATCTTCCGGTTCGTATATGACCAGGTCGTCCGGAACAAAGCAGTCTTCGAAATTTAGTACGCTGGCCGGGCAGATACGCTGACCCATCTTGTTTTCGTGCCCCCCCATGGTGAAGCCCGGCATGCCCTGCTTGACCATCATGGTAACCATTGTCTCGGAGGCGCGCTTCAAATCGGTATAGGCATACAGCACAGTCCAGGTCGACAGGTGCCCCATGGAGATGAAAATCTTGGTGCCGTTGACAACGTATCCGCCCTTGACCTTCCTGGCATGGCAGGTGATCTTGCCCTTTTCGGCCAGTTCGATCTCTTCGACATCGGTGCCGGCCGTGGGCTCGGTGATGGCCAGGGCAAGGATGCACGGCTTGCCGTTCTTTTCGCCTTCCACCACCTCGTTCATGATCTTCTTTACCACCCTGACATTGCCGGCCATCAAGAGACCTCCGATACCCAAGTAGTGAACACCCATGACGTTGGTGATGCCCAGGCAGGCCGAACCGACCTCTTCGGCGAAATACGACAAGGACGGCATGTTGTAGCCTTTGCCGCCGAAAATCCGCGGCACCCACATGCTGTAGAACCCCCATTCGCAACCCTTCTTCACGAGTTCCATGGACATGAAATCAGGATCCTCATGGGTCTGGCGATCGAGCTTGAGCGCCAGGGGCTCGACGACCTCTTCCCTGAACTTGCGTGCCAGGGCCACTACCTCCCTGGTCTCGGCCACCATGGCCTTGGGCATGCGCGGGGCATAGTGGAGTGCAAGCGCAGCGTCATCGAACTGCGGAAACTTGGAAAGCTGAGACAAAACCTCTGACCGTGACAGCATATATCCTCCCTTCACATTGATTGAAAAGCAAATCAGATCCTGCCCGACATCACAGGAGCTATTGATAAATATTAATATTAAATATAATCGCTACGGAACTCGTTCAAGGATATGGATCGTCATGGCCGCTTCCTCGAAGGCCAGGTTGCCGCCGCCGTTTTCCCCCAGCGCCAACCGGCATCCCTGGACCTGGCGGGGTCCGGCCTCATGTCTGAGCTGCGTGACCAGTTCGTGGATCATGGCCAGACCGGAAGCCCCCACCGGATGCCCGCGCGATTCCAATCCGCCTGAGGTGTTGATGGGTTTCCTGCCGCCCAGCATGGTGGCGCCGCTCTCGGCGAACGGACCGCCCTGGCCGATGGGACAGAAACCCAGCGATTCGCTCTGGTGAAGCTCGCCGAAGGCGGTGGCGTCATGCACCTCGGCCGTATCGATATCTTCGGGCCCCACTCCCGCGATTGCATAGGCCTGGTGGGACAATCTTACCGCGATGTCCTTTTCCAGGAGGTCGTGACGGCGATTTGTGCCGGAGCCCAGAACCGATGCCCGTACCTTGACCGGCCGCGGGTTTTTCAATTTTCTCAGGAAATCCGCCGAGCACACAATGGCCGCGGCGGCGCCATCCCCGACCGGTGCGCACATGGGCACGGTCAATGGCCAGACCACCGGGCGGCCGGCCAGGATCTCATCCACGGTCATGGGATTCTGGAACTGGGCATTGGGATTCATGGAGCTGTGGAAATGGTTCTTGGAAGCGATCACCGCCAACTGTTTGCGGGTGGTGCCGAATGTGGCCATATGCCACCTAACCGCACTGGCATACACGTCCATGAAGGCGCTGCGGCTCTGTCCCGCCCCTGCCCCGCCGTCATCCTCGGGGATATTGAATTTTACCCCCTGCATGATGCCGCGCAAGGCCTGCATGTGCTCGTTCAGGGTCGAGATATCCACGCCGGCGCTGAAGGCCAGAAAGGTCTTGGCCTTATCCACGTTGTACAGCTTTTCCACGCCGATGGCCAGAGAACAGTCGTACATGCCGCCGGCCACGTCCTTCCAGGCGCAGTGAAAAGCCGTAGAGGCTCCGGCACAGGCATTCTCCACGTTGGTTATGGGTATTCCCTGGACACCCAGCGGTCTGAGCGCCACCTGCCCCTTGATGGAATGCTGCATATTAAAGAAGCCCCAGGCTGTGTTGGAGAAAAATACCGACTGGATATCTTCAGCCTTGAGATCGGGAACATCGGAAAGCGTCTTGCTGAAGGCCTCGGCCGTCAGATCTTTTTCGGTACGGTCCAGGAACTTAGCAAAGCGGGTCATACCTACCGCAATCACATACACATCACGCATCGAAGAATCTCCTTTCTATGATACCGGCGCCGTCAAGGGTCAGCCGGGCAAGCAATCATTCCATGCCATGAAAAGAGCAAGCATTGTGCCAGGTATTGCGAGCACACAACATATTGTATTTATAGTTAAATTATTTATCAGAAGCTGTAAGTGTTTTTTTCCGGACGGAAGATGTCTTTATTCAGACAATAATGGTTTGGTAATGGGACGCGTTTCTGGTACAATCATACCTATGAAGATGAAAACGTCCACGCATATCGCAGGCCTGCCCAACCTCAATTCCGAACAGTGGAATTTCCTGGCGACCCTGGAGGCGCTCGGTGGACCAGTCCCCATCGATATCCTGGACATCCTTACCCCGTTGACGCCGGGCATGGTATTCGATCTTTTGCGTAAATCCGCTGAACAATCACTGATCGGAATGGAGCAAGGGGATCTGTTCGCCCTGGGAAGCGGTATTTCCACGGAAGTGGTTGAAAAAATCAGGGCCATAAATACCACCAAGAAATTATCAACCCTGGCTCAAACCATTCTCGATCGCAAGCTGGATAAGGTACTGGATCCACACATGCTGATAGGCTTCTTTGAACGGTCTGGACGGGTCGTTGAGGCGTGCCTGCTGAAATATGAACTGGCCGACAAGGACGCGGCTCAGGGGAAACTTGATACCGCACAACAGCTCCTGCTCAGTGCCCTGGTCAGACTGGAACGATTGGAGCTGGACAAGGAAAAGAGCATCCGGTTTGTTTCCCGCACGCTTCAATTTTCCAATCTCTGTTTCACCCTGGGCAGGAACTTCGGTGAACTTAGCGAAATCTTGAGCAAGGCACAGGGATATTCAGCCCGCCTGGGAGACAAACGCTCGCACGCCCTGGTCACCCTGCACATGGGCAGGGTGTATTACCTGACCGGCCGCCGGGACGAATCCTTCGTTGCCTTGTCCATGGGCCTGGAAGAGGTGATGGAACTGGGCGACGACGACATCATGAATCAGTCCGCCGAATTCATGGGTTTGTACTATTTCATGAAGGGTCAATTCCGGGAATGCATGCAGCACCTGGAGCGGATCGAACATTTCATCGAATACCACGACGATAAGCCGCCGCTGACATTCCTGCTCTTCAGCTATGGAGCCATATACCTGGGCCAGTTTCACCGCGCCATCGGATTCCTGGATTCAAATATGCGCATGGCCGAGGAGCGGTCCAACAAAGGGCTGGTCTCGGTGCTCAGGAGCATCCTGGGAACTACTCTGCTGCAGGTGAAAAAATATCACGAGGCCGAGGTGCATCTCAAAAAGGCCCGGCAGGAGTCGGTCGAGTCTGGCAATGCATTAGGGTACCATTTCTCCGGAGGCGGCCTGGCCCTGCTCTATTTTATGCGGGGCAGACTCGATATGAGCCATGAGGTGATGAACGACACGGTATCAAAAGCCGTATCGGCAAGCCTCGAACGGCAATATGCTTCGCCCTGGATCCTGGAAATGGCCTATGAATTCCACCGGCTCGGATTTACATCACTTCCGGGATTGGAATATTTACAAGCCATGGAACAGGTTCTGAACGGGGTGAATGTGCATCTGCGCGGCGTGGCGCTGCGCCTGAGGGCCCAGGAAATTATGGATCAGGACCGGACCCAAAAGGGACCGATCATGGCCGACCTGGAGGCCAGCCGCGAATGCCTGGAGCTTTCCGGCAACCGGATCCAGCAGGCCAAGACCGTGCTGGAAATGGCGCACCTGGAACTACTCCACAACAATAAGACCTCGGCGCAGGAATACGTACACGAAGCCTGGCGGCTCTTCGGCGGGTATGCCCAGGATTTCTTTCCGGACCAGTACAAAACCTTGCTTGAAAAACTACCCATGAAGCCTCATACGCATGCCTCCCGGGAAGATTTCATCCAGCGTTATTTCGAGGAGATGAATACCATCAAGTCCAGCATGGAGCAGGAAGAGATCCTGAACCAGACCGTCATTTCAACCAACCGCTTCTTCGGAGCCGAGCGCGGCGGCCTGTTCTGGTTCAACGAGGGCAAGCTTACCCGTAAACCCGAGCTCAGGGCGGCCAGCAACCTGACCAGAGAAGAAGTGGAATTACCCCGCTTCAGACCTTATCTGGACCTTGTTTTCAAGACCTTCCGCACCAGAAAGCCGTTGGTTATAAGGAACGATCATCAAGAATCTGACGTAGCGAATGCCAAGATCCGTTCCGTGCTCCTTATCCCCATCGAAATAAAAGGGGTAATGCGCGGAGTTCTCTACCATGACAATTCATATTTAAAGGACGCCTTTGATTTCCTGGACCCGTTCATGATGACTCTCTTGAGCCGACATACCAGCGATATGATCGAAACGCTCTATAACACCGTGCGCTTCAGGCAGGAAAGGGAGAAACTTTCACGGGAGCGTGTCAGTTACCGGCAGGATTACGGCACCTGCCGGCTGGTGGCCACCTCCCCGGTCATGTCCGAGCAGTTGGCCATGGCCGGACAAGTGGCCAATGCGGATACTACCGTATTGATCACGGGCGAAACCGGTACCGGCAAAGGCGTGTTCGCCCGCTGGATCCATGAAAAAAGCCCGCGCGCCGAGGGGCCGTTCATCGTCGTGGATTGCACCACAATCCCGGAAAACCTAGTGGAAAGCGAGCTCTTCGGCTATGAGAAAGGTGCCTTTACCGGAGCGGACAAGCGTAAACTCGGCCGGGTCGAACTAGCCAACGAAGGCACGCTTTTCCTGGACGAGATCGGCGAATTGCCGTTGTCGGTCCAGGTCAAGCTCCTCAAGACCATCGAGGAAAAGACCTTCATACGCATCGGCGGCGGCCGTGCCATCCATTCGGACTTCCGGCTCATCGCAGCCACCAACCGCGACCTCAAGGCCGAGGTGGCGGCGGGCCGTTTTCGTGAGGATCTCTTCTACCGGCTGCATGTCTTTCCCATCGCCGTACCGCCGTTGAGGGAACGCGACCAGGATATCCTGGAACTTGCCCGATATTTTGTGGGTATCTATGGCCGGCAATATGGCCGCACGGATCTGAAGCTTTCTGACGCGAACGAGCACATGCTGCTCGCCTATACCTGGCCCGGGAACGTGCGGGAACTGCAGAACGTCATCGAACGGGCGGTGATCCTCTCTGCCGGGTCAGAGCTCCATATCCCTCTTTTCCCCTCCGGCCCGATGACCGGCGGTACGGCAGCGTTTGAGGATCAGCCCACTTTGGATGAATTGCAACGCCGGTACATCAGGCATATCCTCGAGGCCACTGGCGGACGGATCAGCGGTGCGGGCGGCGCAGCCGAGATTCTGGGCATGAAGCGCACCAGCCTTTACTCGCGCATGCGCGCGCTCGGCATGCGTTGAGTAAAAAGCCATTCGGTTTTCATTCCGTATAAGCAATTGACGAAATCCTCCCGGATTGGCAATATCTTTCTATAAATCGATGATCTCAATGCCGCAGCCAGGCAGACTGCTGCTTATGTTCATATGGGGGAAATGTATGACATATTGGGAAAATAGACTCGTATCACCCACCGCGGCTCTGGAACAGATCAAACCCGGCATGAAGATCTTCATCTCTACCGGGGTTTCGGAACCGCGCACGCTCGTGAGCCGTCTCATGGCCGAGGATGCTTACAACCTCCAGGATCTGGAGGTCATCCAGCTCGTGAGCTTGGGAGAGCTCATCACCCTGCCGGGACTCAAGTCCAGAAAGTTCCGGCTCAAGACCTTCTTCTGCGGCTGGGTGGCCGGCGAGGCCGTGAGCGGCGGATTCGTAGACCTCATCCCCTGCCGCTTTTCACGTATCCCGGCCCTGATCGAATCCGGGCATCTGCCGATCGATGCCGCCTTTATCCAGATCACGCCTCCGGATGAGAGGGGCTACTGCAGCCTGGGTGTGTCGGTGGACGTGGTGCGCCAGGTCGCAGTCCGGGCCAAGATCATCATAGGTGAGATCAACGCCAAGATCCCGCGCACCCTGGGCGACACTTTGATGCCGGTAGCGGCCTTTGATCACCTAGTCGCCTCCGATGAAGACCCACCCTATTTCCCGCGCTGGGCACCGGATGCGATTTATGACCGGGTAGCGGCCCAGGCGGCCTCCATCATCGAGGACGGAAGCTGCATCTCCTTTTCCATCGGTCCGATCTACGAGGCCTTGAGCCGGCACCTGATGCATAAACGCGATCTGGGCATCCATACCCCTATCTTCACCGACGCCCTCATGGACATCGTGCAGAGCGGGGCCGTAACCAACCGGCTGAAAGGTTCCTTTCGCGGCAAATCCCTCACCTCCTACGCCATCGGGAGCAGAGAGCTCATGGAGTGGTTGAACGGCAATCCGCTCGTCGAGTTCCAGGGCATCGACCTGGTCTTCAACCCCGCACAGATCGGCCGCAATCCTAAGTTCATGGCCATCATCCCAGGGCGCAAGGTGGATATCAGCGGCCGCGTCGCGCTGCCCGTGGGCAAGGGAGCGATCGCCACCCGGCCCAGCGAGATCATGGACTTCATCTACGGCGCCGAGCTCTCGCCCGGCGGCTGCACCCTCTTCGCCCTGCCCAGCCGCAACAGGGGGGGTGAACCCAATATCCTGTCGTCCGTGGAAGCCTTCCCGAATCTGCTGGGCATGCGCGAGTCCGTGGACATGGTGGCCACCGAATACGGCGTGGCCAACCTAAAGGGCCGCAGCCTGCGCGAACGCGCCCAGGCCCTGATCGACATCGCCCACCCGGATGACCGGCACGGCCTGGTGGAAGAGGCCAAGGCGCACAAGATCATCTATAAGGACCAGATATTCCTGTCCGAATGCGCCGCCCGTTATCCAGCTGAGATAGGCGAACGGCACACCTTCAAGGACGGCCTGGAGGTGCGCTTCCGTCATATCCGCCCCTCGGACGAAGAAGATATGCGCCGCCTTTTCTACCGTTTCTCGGATGCCGCGGTGTACTCCCGCTACTTCAGCACCATCAAGACCATGCCGCACGCCAAGATGCAGGAGTACGTGAACGTGGACTGCAACCGCGCCATCTCGATCGTGGGCCTGACAGGACCTCCGGAACGAGAACGCATCATTGCCGAGGCGCGCTATGTCAGATACCCCGACCGGCCGTATGCCGATATAGCCTTTGTCGTGGACGAAGCCTACCAGGGCTACGGCATCGCCACTCGCCTCTTTCGGATACTAACGCAGGTAGCCATTGATCGCGGCCTCAAAGGTTTCACCGCCGATGTGCTCGGCACGAACAAGGCCATGCTCAAGGTCTTCGAGAAAAACTCCCGCGCCATCAAGGCCACCATCGACCAGGGCATCTACGAACTGAGCATCCCCCTTGAGGACTGAGCCGAGCTAAAAAAAAAGCAGGTCTTGGGCGACCTGCGAAATGAGGAGGTTCTATGGGGAATGTGCCTTGAAGAACCTGCTTATCCTATCGTCATCATCCGCCAAACCTTAAGCATCTTTTTTTTTAAGAAAAGCATCCGTGTACGCCCCTGTCGCCGAGGTCGCTTACGCATTCCATCGTTAGAAAAACCGGCGCACCAGCGGCAGTTTCAGCCGGTAGGGCTCATAACGCAGCGTCGGGTCGATCATAAGGGTGTTTTTGACCACGGGTTTGTAGTGGGTGAAGGTATCGAAACCCGCTTTCCCGTGGTAGACCCCCATGCCGCTGTCGCCTACCCCGCCGAAGGGCAGGGTATGCGAGGCGAAATGGACCAGGGCGTCGTTGAGGCAGACCCCGCCGGAAGATGTCCGGGCCAGTACACGCCTCTGTTTGGCATGATCGCGCGAGAAGAAATACAGGGCCAGGGGTTTGGGCCGTTCATTGATGAAGGTTATGGCCTTGTCCAGATCGTCATAGTCAAGTACGGGCAGAATGGGCCCGAAGATCTCCTCTTGCATGATGGCGTGTTCGGGCAGGATGTTCGTGATGATGGTCGGAGCGATGTAGCGCTCGGCAGCATTGGTCTGCCCGCCGACGATGATATCGCCCTGCCCCAGGAGCCGCTCGAGGCGCTGGAAGTGGCGTTCATTGATGATGCGGGCATAATCTGGACTGCGGAAAGGGTCGAGCCCGAAGAACTTCCCGGTCCAGTGTATGAGGGCCTTGAGAAAAGAGGGCTTGATCGCACGGTCCACGAGCAAGTAATCCGGGGCGATACAGGTCTGCCCGGCATTGAAGAATTTGGCCCAGACGATGCGCCGGGCGGCATGGGGGATGTCGATCTCGACATCGACGATGCACGGGCTCTTGCCTCCCAGCTCCAGCGTCACGGGGGTCAGGTGGCGGGCGGCAGCCTCCATGACCAGACGGCCAACAGCGGTGCTGCCGGTATAGAGGATATAATCGAATTTCTGGTCTAAGAGCATGCGGGCTTCCTCGGCCGTGCCCGTGACGACGGTAATATGGCCCGGGTCGAAGTTCAAACTGATAATCTCGGACAGCAGGCTCGCGGTGTGCGGGGCCAACTCGGACGGTTTGAGGATGGCGCAGTTGCCGGCCGCTATGGCGTTTACGAGCGGAGAAAGGGACAGGGTGAAGGGATAATTCCAGGGCGCGATGATCAGGGCCAGACCCCTGGGTTCGGGTACGATGAAGCTCCGTGAGGGTTGGAGATGTTTGGGGGTATGGACGCGCCGCGGGCGGGTCCAACAGGTCAGGTGGTCAAGCGCATATTTGATCTCGTTCTTCACCGTCCCGATCTCGCTGGCATAAACTTCCAGGGCCGGCTTGCGCATATCGGCGTAGAGGGCCTCCACGATCAGCCGGCTGTTGCTCTTGACCATATCGAGCAGACGCTTGAGCTCTGCCTTGCGAAAAGCCACATCGCGGGTTCTACCGCTCGAGAAAAAAACACGCTGGTCTTCAATCAGTCGGATAATTTCGTCCGCACGCCCCACGTCGATCCCCCTTTTACGCTTTTCAATCCAGTATTCGCCTAGCCCTCCTCCCCATGCGGGGGATACGAGCATTGCAGAACACGGCGTTGCTTGTTATGATGAATAAAAGATCGTACGGCGCTGTCAAGAGGGGGGGGATTATGATCTACGGAGCTTTGCTCGGATTGGGTTTGCTGGCCGGGATATTAAGCGGCCTGATCGGCATCGGCGGCGGGGTGATCATCGTGCCGGCCCTGGTGTTCCTCTTCGGTTTCTCCCAGCACCTGGCCCAGGGAACGACCCTGGCATTGCTGGTTCCTCCCATCGGCATCTTAGGCGCGTGGGCCTATTACCGACAGGGCTATGTGGACCTGAAGACCGCGGCCATCATCTGTGCCGGGTTCTTTATCGGCAGCCTCTTAGGCGCCACCCTGGCTACCGGATTATCAAATGTCGTCCTGGAGAAGATCTTCGGCTTCGCCCTGCTGGCGATTGCCCTGAAGATGATCCTTTTTACATAAACGACGGCTCACTCCGGCTGGTTTAAACGTCCCTGGGCTTATCCTCGGGTATGCCGATCAACGGGGACTCTTTCATGAGGCAGCCCACCAGGACATTGAGGATGGAAAACGCGATGAAAATGATCAGAAACGGGGTCATGGAATGCGTTGTTTCCGTACGCAAGGCGTCCATGCCGTAGATGAAGATGACCCCGGAAACCTGTCCCGACAGTACGATCAGACCTTGTGAGCTTGACTCCGGCGCGGGGTAGCTGATCTCGGCCCCATACTGAAACCCGATCGGCCCGGCCGCCATGATGAAGAAGCCCAGGATGAAACCGGAGAAGAGCAAAGCGCCGTACCCGGTCATGAAGGTCAGACCGACAAGACCGGGTACGGTGCCGAGTATGGCCAGCAGCAAGAACGGTTTGCGCCGGCGGAGCTTGTCCGACAAGAGGGGCAGGCTGATGGCTCCGGCGATACCGCCGATCATCATCACCGCGCCAATGAGGCCGGCCTGTTCCGAGTTGAACCCGCGCGGAGCCAGGATCTGCTCGATCCAGGTCGTGACGGCGTTGAACATCCCCAGCCCGATAAAGAAAATGATCATCAGGAGAAGCATGTCCCTTTGCCGGAACATATGTTTCAGGCCCTCAAAAACCTTGTAGCGCTCGCGCTCGGTCAGGTGCGACGGAGGCGTAGGGGGAGCCTCGCGCATGAAGGCCACAAATACGACGGCCACCAGGACCGACACTACGCCATAGGCTATCAGCATGTTCTGCATGGAGTAGGCCTTCAGAAGATAGGGTGTCAACACCATGGCCAGGATGATGCCGATGAACTGGGAGAGGGTGGCCAGTCCTGCGGCCGTGGCCCGCTCCGCCAGCGGAAACCAATTGGCCCCCACCTTGGTGATGGCGTTCAAGATAAACGGCTGGGCTATGGCCAAACCGATCTGGCAGACCAGGATCAAATGATAATCAGCGGCATACAACCCCTTGAGCAGGCCGAATATCCCGGTCAATACGGCGCCGATGCCGATGCCGATACGGATACCGTAGGTGTCGATCACATACGAAGCCGGGATGCAAACCACCAGATATACCAGCATGAAGCTCATGGACAGAAAGCCGATGTCGAGAGGCGAGACTCCATAGAAGATAGCCGCTTCGCTGGTGATGGGGGCAAAATTGACCCAATGCATCTGCAGCACCGCGTTGAGAAGCGCAAACAGCAAGAGGATGACCCAGCGATAGCCATAGATCCGGATGGTGCCCGTTCCCGACATAGCCATGTTCCTCCTGTTCACGATTAACAGCCTGACGATGATCATATGCTATTTATCAGCTTGAATCCATGCTTTTCTGATGTTCTACACCGTTAAGAGAAATTAAAGATCAGGGGCGCGGATTCCGAACAATCCAATGAAGATCTCATGGGGGTAAATCGATGAAATCGCTCGTAGTGGAAGACGACGCCACGTGTCGGACCGTCATGCAGGCCTATCTGGCGCCCTTCGGGGAGTGCCGGCTCGTGGAGAACGGAAGGGATGCACTGGCCGCCATTACCGAGGCCTGGGAACAGGATCGGCCCTTCGATCTCGTATGCCTGGACATCATCATGCCGGAGATGGACGGGCACACCGTGCTGGCCGGAATCCGCGACATGGAGGCGGCCCGAGGCGTGACCCCGCCGAAGGGCATGAAGGTCATCATGACCTCGGGCGCGAGCGACATAGACCATATCGCCCAGGCCTTCGAAAAGAACTGCGTGGCCTACATCGTCAAGCCGGTGTTGAAAAGCACCTTGATGGAAACTCTCAAGGAGCTCAATCTGATCCCATGACGGGCTGTTTTACAGCTGCACGCCGAGGACCAGGAGGTCATCCCGCGCTTTTTGCACCACGGGCGCCGCATTGCTGACAATGCGTTCGACCATCTCGGACATACTCAGAGAACGCTCCTGCTCGCAGATCCGCTTGATGGCAGAGAGACCTTCGCTCTGGTCCCACGGCGCGCCGTCCCGGTAGCCCAGGACACCATCGCTGATGAGGAACAACCGATCCCCCTGGTTCACCTCGATCTCCTGGCTGCCGAAGGTTACCATCTCACCGGCGCCCATGACATCGCCTTCCATTGCCACCGTGTACACCCGTCCATGTGCCGGCATGAACACCAGGGGAGGATGTCCGGCGAAGACCACGGACAATTTAGCCTTGCGGCGGTTCAGAAAGACATAGCAGGACTTGACGAACTGGCCTTCCTGCAGGACCGCGCCCAGCACGCTGTTTATCATGCGCATGGTTTCCACGGGCGTTAAGAGCGGGCTGGCATTCTGCCGGATCAGGGCCTTGACGGCCGAGGTAATGAAGGCGGCGCCGACATCGTTGCCGCTGATATCGGCGATGAAGTACGCAAAGATGCCCTCATCGATCTTCACCACATCGTAAAACTCCCCGCCCACTACATGCAGGGGTTTATAGAACACGGCAAACTGCGCGTCCGGAAGATCGGCGGGGTTGACCAGGATCGCCTCCTGGGCATCCTTGAGTTGCTGCAGGTGCAAGCGCTGCTGCTCGACCAGTAATTGATGGGCTTCACGGATGCGCAGGTGCAGCCTGATCCTGGCCAGGATTTCCTCTTTCTCAAACGGCTTGGTGACATAATCCACGCCCCCGATCGTCAACCCTTGAACCTTGGCCTGAACCTCTCCGACGGCTGACAGGAAGATGATCGGGATCTCGGAGGTGCGCGGGTTGGCTTTCAGTTGGGCGCAGGTTTGCAGGCCGTTCTCGCCGGGCATCATGATATCCAGCAGGATCAAATCCGGCATCTCGCTCTCGGCCATGATCCTGCCCCCCAGCCCGGACAGTGCATATATGACTTGGAAGCCTTCTTTCTCGAGGGTGTGTTTGAGAACCCGGGCGTTCACCTCGACATCATCGATCACCAGGATCTTGGGGATGTTCGGCATGATAACCTCCTTATTTCGATACCAGTTTCAATTCCGCCAGCATCTGCATGAGCTTGAGCTTTTCGACGGGCTTGACCAGGTAACCGTCGCACTGTTCGCGGAAGGACTGCATGACATTCTTGGGGTCGCTCAAGGCCGTGGTCATGATGATCTTGACCCCGTCATGACCGCCGATCCCACTCTCCTTTTCTATCACGCGCATCGCGGAGAGGACCTCCTGTCCACCCATCTCGGGCATCATGATGTCAAGGCAGATCAGATCGTAGCGCGGGCCATGCTGCATGGCCATGGTAAAGGCCTTGACGGCCTCATACCCGTTGACCGCGATATCACACTCGCCGTACGGTGAGAGGAATTTCTGCAGCACGTTGCGGCAGATAAACTCGTCTTCCACGATCAGGGTCTTCATACATCTCCTCCATCATCGGTTTTTTTCATCAGAGCCGCGGCCTGCACACACGCCGCGAATGCTTCCCGAACGCCGTCCAGGGCATCCTTGAGGGTCCCCGCGTTTCCGGTCACGGCGCTTTGTTCCAAGGCATAGGCCGCCTGCCGCAAGGCCTCGGCGCCGACGGTCCCGGCCGCCCCTTTGAGGGCATGGGCCTGCTCCCGTATGGCTCCGGCGTCAGCACGGGCCACGGTCTCCCGAAGAGACTCCAGCCTTTGAGGAACATCCGCCATGAACAAATCGACGACCTCCCGCATGATCCGCCTATCGCCGCTGAGTCGCCCCAGCAAAAAGTCCTGATCGAATGCCGCAAGCGAGGCCTTAGCCTCTACGGCGCTTGCGGAAAACCCGCTCGTCATGGCGCCGCCGATCCAGCGGGCCAGTACGGCTTGCAGGGTTTCACCGTCAATGGGCTTGGTGAGGTAATCATTCATCCCAACCTCCAGGCCTCGGTGCCGGTCTTCGGCCGATACATGCGCGGTCATGGCAATGATCGGAACATGCGGGGTCAGGACTCCATCCATGCCGGAACGGATGCGCCGCGTAGCCGTAATGCCGTCCATCTCCGGCATTTGGATATCCATGAGCACCAGATCATACGCCTGTCCGGCCATCGATATCAAGGCTTCGGCGCCGCTGGCGCACGTATCGGCATGATAGCCCATATTTTCCAGAATCGACAGCGCGACCTTGGCATTGACCGCGTTATCCTCGACCACCAGGATGCGCACCCGGCGCTTGATATCCTCACTCACACTATAGCGGGTGATGATCGGGCGCACGGATTCATCCGGCCCCTGCCCGCGGCCCAGGGCTATTTGCAGGGTATGATGGAGGTGCGTCTGCTTGATGGGTTTGGTCAGATAGCCGGAAAACCCTATCTGTTCCAGCGCGCCCACCTCGCCGCGTTTCCCGGTCGAGGTCATCATGATCAGGATGGTGTCATGCAGATCGGCATCGTTCTTGATCGTAGCTCCCAGCATATCGCCAGGGCCGTCCTGCAGATGCATGTCGATCAGGGCCAGGGTATACGGATCGCCTTTTGCTTGGGCGCTCTTCAGTTCCGCGAGGGCCCGGGCCCGGTTCGGAACTTGCGTATGGCGGCATTGCCATGCCTGCAGATTAGCCCCCAGAGCGAGCCGGCTGGTGGCATTATCATCGACCACCAGGATGCGCACCCCCTTGAGATCGGCGCACGGCTCTTCTTTGATCCCTTCCAAGGGCGCCTGCTTATCGAGACGGACGGTAAACCAGAACGTGGAGCCCTGTCCTTCCACGCTTTCGACCCCGATCCGTCCCCCCATCATCTCGGTCAAATGCTTGGCGATGCTTAAGCCCAGTCCGGTACCGCCGTATTGCCGATTATAGGAGGCATCCACCTGGGAAAAAAGCTGGAACAGCTTTGAGCGCTGCTCCAGCGGGATGCCGATGCCGGTATCCTTGACCAGGCCGTGCAGCACCACCTGGGCGGCGTCCTCGGACTCAAGCCGCAAAAGCAGACTCACCTCTCCGGTCGGGGTGAATTTCACGGCATTGCCGATCAGGTTGTTGAGAATCTGGCGCAGTCGTCCGGGATCGCCGCGCACCAGCGAGGGCACGGCTGGATCGATGAAACACGCCAGCTCAAGGCCCTTGGCCTGCGCCGTGACCGAAAGCATGCTGTAGAGATCCTCGACCAGAAGGCGCAGATCGAAATCGATATGCTCCAGCACCATCTTGCCGGCCTCGACCTTGGAAAAATCCAGGATATCGTTGATGATGGTCAGGAGTGCCTGGGCGCTGTCCTTGACCGTGCGCGCAAAGTCGCGCTGCTCCGCAGAGAGCTCGGAGTCGAGAATCAGATTGGTCATCCCGATGATGCCGTTCATGGGGGTGCGGATCTCATGGCTCATGCTGGCCAGAAATTCACTTTTGGCCTGGTTCGAAGCCAGGGCCGTCTCGGTGATGATGCGGTTGCGGGCCTCGCGTTCACGGATCTCTTCGGCCTGCGCGCGTTCGATGGCATGTTCCAGCACGTCCACGGCCAGGCGCATGGCGCCGGTTTCGGCTGCGGACCAGGTCCGGGGCGCATCGCAGTCGGCAAAGATGACCCCGCCCCACCACTGTGATTGCACGATGACCGGCATGAGGAGCAGGGACCTTATACCGTCCTGCTCCATGAGGCTACGCTCGGTCTCTGTAAAGTCTTCCCGGTTGCCGGCAACGATCTGCTTCTCCCGCATTTCCTGTACCCATCCGCTCAACCCGGCCTCGGATAAGGACAGTTCCTCCTGGAAGCAGGTAATCTTGCCGAGATGTGGGGCATGCCACTCATGCATCAGCCTGACCTGCGTGGCATCATCATGTCCGCCGCGGCTGCGATAGAGACAGACGCGCCCTAACAGGGCGGCCCGTCCGATCAGCCCCAGAGCCTGCTCGATATGATGTTCCCAGTCGATATCCGCGATAAAGATCTCCGCGCAGCGACTGACCGCCTCCAGGAGGGCGTCGCGTTGCTCAAGTTCGACCAGGGCCTTTTTACGTTTCGTTACGTCGAAGCCCGAGCCCACGATAGCGGGGCGATTTTTGTGCTGGATGAGCGAGGCCGAGTATTCATACCAGCGTATCTCCCCGTGGCTCGTGATCACCTTGATCTCATCGCGCTGGGCTTGGCCTTGACCATGCAAACGGGCCACGGCCCTTTCCCGCACCATATCCCGGAACTCGGGGTGGACGACATCCCAGAAATGCATACCGTCCAATTCTGAGGGCGTATATTCCAGCATGGCCTGCAAGGCGGGATTGGTGTAGATGAAGCGCTCGTCCTGGATGATGAAGATCGCCGCGCCGGTGCTCTCGGAGAGGTTGCGGAAGCGCGCCTCGCTCTCCCTCAGCCGGCCCTCGGCCAGTTTCCGTTCGGTGATGTCCACGAGTGAGAGGAAGACCCTCTCATAGTCATGCTCGGAACCCGGGGCCGTACGCCAGTTCAACTGCATGAAGATCAGCGCGCCGTCGTGTTTCAGACTGGCGGCCTCGAAGGCGCCGCCCTGCGCGCCTCGAGCCAGGGCGATGAGGATCTGCGCGAAGCCGGTATGGGGGTCCTGGCCGAACAGGATCGGCAGCATGTCGAGCAGTTCGGTGCGTGAGGAAACCCCGTAAACTTCAAAAGTCCGGGAATTGACATCGCGTACCCTGGCTCGCCCTGCGGCCTGAAAGATGTCTTCGGGGTGATCCTCGAAGTGAGGCTGGAAATCCTGTATACCACGGGCCTTGAGGTCATCGATGAAGCGCTTGACCGCTGAGAGGTCCAGCTCCCACAGGGAGATGGGCGAGTCATGGAACAGGTTCTCAAAGCGTGACCGGCTCTCCTTCAAGGCCTCTTCGGCCTGCCTGCGTTCGGTGACGTCGCTCATAACGACGAGGATGGCCTCAACCTGGCCTTCCTTAAAGAGGACATGACTGGAAAGGCGTACATAGCGCACGCCGCCGTCCTTGTTGATGACCCGATAATCGCTGGGCGTATAGGGGCCTTTGAGCATGTCGTGCAGATTCTCGTACAGGCGCGGCAGATCATCGGGATGCACGAAGCGGCTGACGGGCTGGCCGAGGATCTCTTCCGCGCCATAACCTGAGAGGCGTGCGATGGCGGGACTGACATAGTTGATATTGCCATGGGCATCAATGGAGAAGATCACGTCATTGATATTTTCCACCAGGGTACGGAAACGCTCTTCCGAGGCCTTGAGTGCCTCATCGGCCTGCCTGCGTGTGTCGATATCCAGGATGATCCCGTCGTAATACAGGGGCCTTCCCGCGGGGTCGTACCTGACCTCGGCATTGATCATGACCCACATGGAGGAGCCGTCCTTGCGGTAGACTTGAGCTTCGTAGCGTTCGACGCGTCCCTGTTCTTCCAGAAGTTTCTTCAGTCTCTGCCGGTCCTCGGGATGGACATACCGATCGCGGCCGCTTTTCACGGCCGATTGCATAAGTTCCTGCGGATCGGCATATCCCAGCATGCGCGCGAAGGCCGGATTCAGGTTCAGATAATGGCCCTCCAGGGTGGTCTGAATGATCCCCACCACGGTGTTCTCGAAGATGCCGCGGTATCTGGCCTCGTTTGCTTTCAGCGCCTGCTCGATAAGCTTGCGTTCATTGAGGTCCATACACGAACCTTCGATATAAATGGGATTGCCCTGGTCGTCGCGTTGCAGGCGGGCATTCAACAGGCCCCATACCCGGCTGCCGTCCGCGCGGTTCAGAAGGGTCTCGTAACCCTCGACCTCGCCGTCTTGCATCAGGCGTTCCCGAAGCGTCCACCCTTCCTGGGGATCGGCCAAGAGCTCATGCCCGGCATCATCATAGGTTTTGATCATGTCCTCGGGCGTCTGGTACCCGAGCATGCGGGCAGCGGCGGGGTTGACGGCGATGAAACGCCCTTCCAGGGTCATCTGGAAGACGCCTTCGATGGCGTTTTCGAAAAAGGCGCGGTAGCGCTCTTCACTCTGGCGGTAGGCCCTTTCCATGACCTTGATCTTGCGGTCCCGCTCGATTTCTTGAAAAACACGGCCGACGATGGCCGGCAGACGTTCGAGCAGGAGTGTATCCTTAACAAGGTAGTCCCGGGCTCCGGCCTTCATCATCTCCACGGCGATGCGCTCATCGCCCTGACCGGTGATCACGATGAACGGTATCGATCCTTCCGTGCGTCCGCCCAGGGCCGCGATGACCTGTTCGGCCTGCATGTCCGGCAGGGTATGATCCAGGATGACCAGGGCCGGTGGCTTGTTTCGCAGGCAAGCGATTGCCTGGCGGCCGTCAAGAGCAAGTTGGCAGACGAATCCCGCCTCTTCAGCAAGCGCGATACTGATCAGCTTGGCCAATCCCGCGTTATCCTCAACGATGAGGATTATCCCTCCCTGCTCGGGAGCGCTCGGATTGACGGTCCTCCCTTCCGGCACGCTATGCTACTCCTCGATGGGCGCGATCCGCAGGATGCGGATGAACTGGCCGAGATAGCGGATCATCTCGGTAAAACTTTCGTAATCCACCGGTTTGGTGAGGTAAGCGTTGCAACCCATACGATAGGAGGCCTGCACCTCGCGCGGATCGTCGGTGGTGGTCAGCATCACCACCGGCAGGCTCTTCAGGCGCGCATCGCTCTTGATACGCCTGAGCACCTCCTGCCCGTCCACCTTGGGAATGCGGATATCAAGCAGTACCAGGTAACCGCTGGCTAACTCCGCTTTTGATTGTTGGCCGTTAAAGAGATAATCGATGATTTCCTGACCGTCGCGGAAGCGCCGGATGGGATTGTCCACCCCCGACTCCTTGAGACAATCCTTGATGAGCTCGGCATGGCCTTCATCATCCTCCACCAGGAGTATCATCATATCCTGATAAGCAATCTTGTTCACGCGTGCCCCCTTATCCATGCTGTTTGATCATGAAACAAAAGCGGCTGCCGGGTTCCGGGGTATCCTCCACCCAAATGCGGCCGCTATGGCGGTCGATGATGCGGCGCACGACCGTAAGCCCGAGCCCTTCACCGGGAACCTGCCCGCCCGGTTCCAGGCGGTGGAACAGCTCCCAGATCTTTTCGCGGTGTTCGGCCGGGATGCCGACCCCGTTGTCCTGCACCGCAAAGATGCACTGTCCGTCTTTGACCTCACCCTCGATGCGCACCCGGAGAGGACGCTCAGGGCAGCGGTACTTCAGGGCATTGTCGATCAGGTTGGAAAAGACCTGGCTCATCTGAGAGGCGTCACAGCGGCAGAAGGGCAGATCGCCGATCTCGATGACGGCCCCTGCCTCCTGGATCTGATAGCCCATGGCCGCGGTTACCTGATGGACGAGGGCCGCCGTGTCCACGGTCTGCATGTTCAGCACGGCGCGTCCCAGGCGCGAGAGCTGCAGCAGGCCCTTGATGAGGCTGTCCATCTTTTCCACGCTGGAGCGGATGAACTTGAGGGCCTTGGGGATGGTTTCCTCGACCAGCGGAGCGGCCAAGGCGCGCATCTCGGGCGGCGCATCCGACGCCTTGATGATCCCGATCAGTTCCCCGCAGGCAACCTCCAGACGTTTGCCGAAGCCCTGGATGTTGAGCAAGGGCGAGCGCAAGTCGTGCGAGGTGGCATACACGATGCTTTCGAGTTCCTGGTTCTTGCGCTTGAGCTCGCGGTCCAGCGCCTCGAGCTCGGTTTGGGCCTGTTTGCGCGCCGTGATGTCCGTGAATGCGACCGTCATCATCCCCTGTCCGGTCGAGAACATGCTAACGTCGTATACTCGAGTTTTATTCCCGGTTTGGAAAACGTTTTCAAAAACCTGCATCCCAAGGTCTTTAGCCGCCACCTTGGCACATAGGTCCGGCAACTGCGTACCGACCATTTCAGGGAAGGCCTCACCGATCGTCTTGCCGATCAGAGGCGCATGCTCGATCCCCAATGTCCGGTCCGCGGCCGGGTTGGCGCCGATGAAAACCAGGCGGCCGTCATCCTCCAGATGGTAGAGATGCATGCCCGTGGGCGATGATTCCACGATGCTACGGAACTTTTCCTCCGAGGTCTGCAGGGCCTCCAGCGCGCGCATGCGCTCGGAAATATCGCGCACCCCGCATTGGACCTCCTTGAACGACCCGTCCGCATTGCGGATGAACCTTCCGGAGGTCTCGACCCACAGCCACTCGCCATCCTTGCGCAGTGTGCGGTGTTGGAGAATATAGGTTTCGGACCCTTCCAGGAGATGACTTCTCATGATTTTCCTGACCATCCCAAGGTCATCGGGGTGGATGTAGAGGTCGACCGGCCGGCCGATGATCTCTCCCGGTTCATACCCGAGCAAGCGGCGGCAGGCCGGAGAGATATAGAGGATCGTGCCGTCCGGGGCATGGCGGCTGATCATATCATAGGCGTTCTCGGTCAGGAGCCGATAAAGCTCCTCGCTGGCCTTGAGTGCCTCCTCGGCCCGTTTGCGCTCCGTGATGTCTTCCAGAACGGTTGCGAACTGCCCCTGCTTGGGACGGTAGACGGAAACCCGCAGGTGCTTACCCAAATATTCGGAATACATCTCAAAGGTGGTGGGCACGCCGGTTTCCGCCACGGGGAGGAAGACATCGAGAAAAATGCTATAGCCCGGCGGGAAGACCTCGCTGGCTTTCCTCCCGATGAAGTCCTGGCTCGCCACCCCGGTGATGCGCTCCATGGCCGGGTTCACGACCAGATACTCATAGTCTGTGGCGCGACCTTGGTCATCGTATACAACCCGTTGCAGGGCCAAGCCTTCGGTCATGCGTTCGATAATCAGGCGGAAAAGCTCCTCGCTCTGCTTCAGCGCCTCCTCGGCCTGCTTGACCTCGGTGATGTCGCGCACTGATTCAATGGCGCCCACCATACGGCCATCGCGATCAAGCAGCGGCGTGGCCGCCGCAAAGATAAAGGCGCCCCGGCCGTGATACAGGGCAGGGGCAAATGTCTCGGCATACAGACCAGAGCCTTTACGGGTAACGAGGGCATACTTGGCGGCAAGTTCTTCATCCTCCTTGCCCAGTAAATCAATCAGACTCGACCGTGCTTCCCCATAGAAGGGGATCGTCCCCTGATGATGATTTATCCCGATAATTTCCGCCTTGGGCAATCCGGACATCTCTTCCATGGCCCTATTCCAGGCGATAACCCTTTCATCCTGATCGATGATGAGGGTGGCGTCGGGCAGAAACTCGATGATGTCCTCGAGACGTTTGATCGTGCTCAGCAGCCGTTCCTCGGCCACCCGGCGCTCGGTGATGTCGAAGGCGCTGCCCTCGTAGTACTGCAGGTTGCCGCACTCATCGCGGACGGTCCTGGCATTGATCGATATCCAGCGCTTGCGGCCGTTACGGCGGTAGACTTCGGCCTCGAAGTTCTCGACATGGCCTTTATCGGCAAGGATCTCCTGTATCCTTTTCCGCTCTTCGTGGTGCACATAGAGCACGTGGCCGATATCCGTGATCTCGGTTATCATCTCCTCAGGGGAGGAGAAGCCGAACATTCTGGCGAACGCCGGGTTGACGCTGATGTAGCGACCTTGCGGCGAGCTCTGAAACATCCCTTCCATGGCGTTCTCGAAGATGGAGCGGTACTTCGCCTCGCTCTGCCGAAGCGCCTGCGCTGCCCTCTTTTCCTCGGTCACGTCGCGAACATACCAGACCCGTCCGTAGTATGTTCCGTCTTCTCCGCGCACCGGAGCGGTATAGAAATCGAGAGTCCGGCCGTCGGCAAGTAGAACCAGGTCCCGGCCGGATTCCGTGGGGTGCGTATAATAGGACAAAACCTTGGTCATGAAACCTTCCTTGTCCGCTACCTTGCCCTGCACCGCTTGCAATGTGCGCTCATCGTCGCGGGAATCCAGGACCTCGTTCGGCAAACTCCAGAGCTCGACAAAGCGGTGGTTGTACGACAATATGCGTCTGCCGGCATCCACCACCAGAATGCCATCGATGGATGCCTCCTGCAAGGTGGCCAGCAAGGTGGCACGGAAACTCAGCTCCGCCTCGGCCTTCCGGGCCTCGGTAATGTCCTCCATCATACCGAGCTGGCGATAGGCCTTGCCGTCGGGTCCGGGCAGGAAGAATCCGCGGTCCCTGATCCAGCGATAGCCGCCGTCCCTATGCCGCATGCGATAACGGGCCTCCCAATAGGCGCAAGCCTGTTCGGCAGCCTCCAAAGTCCTCAGGGTTTCATCTCGGTCATCGGGATGCAACAGCTCCAGCCATTGGTCAAATCCACCCTTCATCTCCTCCGGCGTAAGACCCAGCACCCTTTCCATGCTGGCCCCCCAGGTGATCTGCCCGGTGGGTACGATATAGTCATAGGCGACCTGACCCGAGGCCTCCACGATCAAGTCATAGCGCTGCATCCAGGCCTGCAGCTCCCGCTCGGCTTCCTTACGCGCCGTGATGTCGCTGCCGATGGACAGGATCCCGATAAGCTCTCCGGCCTCGTCCAGGACCGCCTTATTGCTCCAATGCATCCAGATACGGCGCCTGTCTCGGGCCATGTTCTCGTTCTCATTGTCGCTGAAGCGTTCAGGGTCGCGGATGATCTCCTCGATCATGCCTGCCAGGTCACGGCCCGATGATTCTCTCTCCGGCACGATGGCGCCCACAGCATTGCGGCCAATGAGCTCGTCCTCGGCAAATCCGAAGAGCTCAAGTCCGAATTCATTCATGAAGGTGATCCGCCCGGAGGTGTCCAATTGCAAGACGACGACGCGCGCGTTCTCCACCAGGGTGCGGTATTTTTCCTCGCTCTCTTTGAGCGCCTGTTCGGCGCGCACTCGTTCGGAGATGTCGCGCACGGCCGTAGCCCGCACCTCGCGCCCTCGATAGGTGAACATGCGGCCGCGCAGCTCGGTCGGGAAACGGCTGCCGTCTTTGCGCATTCCGATGGCTGAATAGAGTTCCTCCGATTTCATACGCACATGACGCAGCACCTCGCCACGTGACTCCGGGGCGGCGAAATCCGCCGTGCGCATACCGATAAGCTCCTCGCGGCTGTACCCGAACATCTGCGTGGCGACCTCGTTGACATCAAAACAGATGCCGTTCTCGCTGAATACAATGGCCTCGAAACTGGCACGCGCAAGGGCCTGCAAGCGCTCCTCGCTCTCCTTGAGGGCCTGGTCGGCTTGCTTGCGTTCCGTGATGTCATGCACCATGAGCAACAGGAGGGCCTGCCCCTGCAGGTCGATGATCTCGCCTGACATCAGTCCATAGCGGAGCTCGCCGTGCCGGGTACGAAACGGCATCTCCCTATCATGCAGGGACACGCGCTCCTGAATCTCGGCACGCATGCCGGCGCGCTGCTCGGCGTCCAGGATCCCGAGCTCGACCGAGGTCTTGCCGATTATTTCCTCGCGTGAATAGCCCGTTACTTGCTGGAAGCGTTCATTGACCTCGATAAAGCGGCCGTCGGTGATGGATGAGATGGACATGATCGCCGGGCTGGACCGGAAGGCCTTGAGGAACGTCTCCTCGCTGCACCGCAATTCCTCCTCGGAGCGTTTGCGCTCCGTGATGTCCATGCAGGTGCCCTCGATATACAGGGGGTTGCCTGAGGCATCGCGCTTCAGGTAGAAGTTCAAGACCACCCACACCAGGGTTCCGTCCGCACGCTTGAAGGCCACCTCGTACCCGGTGATCTCGTCTTCCTTGAGCAGGCGCTGGACAACCCTCGCACGCTCCTCGGGGTCGGCATAGATCTGGGCGCCGATATCCGTGATGCGCGCCACGGCCTCCTGCGGGGAATCATATCCGAACATGCGGCCCAGGGAAGGATTGGCAAGCAGCAGCCGGCCGTCCGGTGTAGAACGGAAGATGCCTTCGATGGCGTTTTCAAACAGGGCGCGATAGCGCTCCTCGCTCGCCTTGAGATCCTCCTGGGCGCGACGGCTTTCGGTGATATCTTCGACATGCACCATGGCCAGATCAGGCGGGACAAAGGCATAGGTAACGGCGATCACCCGACCGGGCAGGAAATCCTGGGACCGGACTTCTTTATGCACGACCTGTCCGGTGGCGAAACAGCGTTCAAGGTCTTCGACGATCTCCGGCCGGTCGTGATACATCTCGGCCGAGCTTTTGCCCACGAACCCTTCAACCAGGCCTCCGGTAAGCACATACGCGGCATGGTTGTAATCCGTCAGCACATACCGGCCATAGCTTCTCTGCCAGGTAAAGGTCGGCACGGGATTGCCCTGGTACTGGGCCTTGAAGCGTTCCTGGTTCTCCTTGAGCCTGGCCTCGGCGAGCTTGTGCTCGGTGATGTCCTGGATGATGCCGTCATAGGCTGTCAATCTGCCCCGGGCATTGCGCCCGAGCACCGGGGTATTCCTGAGCCACCGCAAGGCGCCGTCTTTGCGCACGATGCGGTGCTCCAGGGGGCCGGGATCTTCGCCCTCCAGGATGCGCTGTGTGTGCGCCTGTACTCGCTCGCGGTCGTCCTGGGCGACCATACGGTACCAGAGAGACGGATCGTCCGTAAGCTCCTCTCTGGTGTAACCGGTCACGGCCTCACAGGCGTCCCCATGCAGGGTGTCCACGGGACGGCCGCCTACCAGGCGCACCTCATAGGCATACCCGCCTATGGCCGCGATGATGCGTTGACAGCGTTTTGAAATCGCTTTCATGCCGCTCTCTCCGCCGTGCATCCCCTTAGGAATCCAGGGCTGCACGGATTTTTTCCGTGATTGCTCGCAACGTAAACGGCTTCTGGATGAAGAAGCCCCCCGGTATGTCGACCCCATGCCGGGCAATCTCGTCATGGGTGTAGCCCGACATGTACACGGCCTTCAATCCTGGGCGCTCCTTCAGCATGGTCTCAAAGAGCTGGCGACCGTGCATGGCGGGCATGACCACGTCGGTGAGCAGGAGCTGTATGCTGCCGGCGTAGTGGCGCGATATCTCCAGGGCCTGATCCGCATGCTCGGCGATCAATACGGTATACCCGTTACGTTTGAGCATCTGCTTCACAAGGTCACGCACCACTTGGTCGTCCTCGACCACCAGGATCGTCTCGGTACCGTGGCGTCCATCGTCCATGGATGGCTGCGCTTCCACCGCCCGGGGTATCTCATCCACGCGCGGCAGCAGGATCGTGAACCGAGTTCCCTGCCCCACCGTGCTCTCGACTGTTATGGACCCGCCGTGCTGCTTCACGATCCCATACACCATCGAAAGCCCCAATCCCGTGCCGCGGCCGCTCGCCTTGGTGGTGAAGAACGGTTCGAAGATCTGCGTGAGCGTCTCGGAGGCCATGCCGCACCCGCTGTCGCTGAAAGACAGCTTCACATAGGTACCGGCCATCAGGCCGCCCGGCTCCGTATCGTCGCTCACATCCGTCTCGGAGGTGGATATGGTGATGCGTCCGGCCTCGGGCATGGCGTCCTGGGCATTGACCGCCAGGTTCATGATGACCTGCTCGAGCTGAGAAAGGTCGGCCTTGATCGACCCAAGGCCGTCACCGAGCTCGATGCGGATCTCGATATTTTCCCGGATCGTCCGTCTGAGCATCTTCTGAAAATCGAGGATCACCTTGTTGAGATCGAGCACCTTCATCTCCAGCGGCTGTTTACGGCTGAAGGCCAGAAGCTGCCGGGTAAGGTCCTTGGCCTTGAGCGCCGCCTGCTGGATGTTCTTGATCTCGCGGTACAGGGGATGGTTCTGCGCCAGATCGGCAAGGATGATGTCGCTGTAGCCGATGATAGGCAGGAGCATATTGTTGAAATCATGCGCCACGCCTCCGGCCAGGCGGCCGATGGATTCCATCTTCTGGGCCTGGAGCAGTTGGTTCTGGAGCTGTTCCCGTTCATCCTCGGCCTGCTTGCGCGCCGTGATGTCATCGGTGGTGCAGATCATCCCACCAAAACAACCATCCTTGACCAGAGGGATCAGCCAGCCTGACTGGAAGGTTTGCCGGCGGGTATTGGTCAGCAGCGGTACGGACTCGAAGGCCACCGGTTCCAGGGTCGACTGGGCCTCGTTCAGGAGCGGCATGAAGGCCTGTATGGTCTCAGGCGGCAGATGCACGAGAAGATTCATCCCCAGCAGGTCCTGCTCCGGCAGATCTAAAATGGACGCCATGCCGCGGTTGACATAGGTGATGACATAATCCCGGTCGCTCACCCATACCCCGTTCACGATGCCGTTCAAGATGTTCATATAAAAGGCGTTGAGACGCAGGACCTCATCCTCGGTCTGCTTGCGGGCGGTGATGTCGCGGATGGCTTCGATGGCTCCGAGCGGGTTGCCCCGCGCATCACGCAGCGCCCTAGCCATGCCCCACAGACACACCGGCCGCCCTTTCAGCACGGGTATGGCGGTTTCGGCGATTAAAATATCTCCGCTCCATGTGATGGTCTGGTAGGCCTTTTGCAGGGTATCCCGTGGATTGAGGACCAGATCGACCAGGATGGGCCGGCGCTCGCCGTAGAACGGCAGGGCATACTCGTAATCGCCCCGGCCCAGGATCTGGGCGGCCGGAACGCCGGTCAGCTCCTCCATGGCACGGTTCCAGGCGATCACACGGCCCTGAATATCGATGACCAATGTGGCATCGGGAAGAAAGGTGATGATATCGCTCAAGAGCCGCTCGCTTTCCTTAAGCATGCCCTCGGTTTGCTCAAGCAGGCGGGTGGTCGCGATGTCATCCAGCGACCGCTGCACGGCCACCGGTAAACGCTCAAGCAGGGAGATATCCTTGGTCAGATAGTCGCGGGCGCCGGCCTTCATCATCTCCACGGCGATGCGTTCATCGCCTTGCCCTGTAATCACCATGAAGGGGGCTGCGCAGTCTATATCCTGCATGGCCCGAACGAAGGCATTGCCTTTCATATCGGGCAGGGAATAGTCAAGCAGGATCAGATCGGCATGGTTGGCGCTCAGCCATGCAAGGGCCTGGTCGCCGTTCAGGGCGATCTCACAGATGCTGCCGTTTAAGCGCAGCGCGTCCGCGATCAACTCCGCGAGGCCTTGATCGTCCTCGACGATAAGAATGGTATTCGAGCGGCGCTCTTGTTTTGCAGACATCCCCGCCTCACGTCTTCCGCTCGCTGTGGTGAAACTCCTGATGGCGATAATATCTCGCTTTCAGCGGAAAGGCATCTTTATCACCCTGTTCTCCACTGTAAATATCGGATATCTTGTTACAGATTATTAACGCAAGCTTCGCCGGCGCGGCGGTGATTTGCCGGTTGATGGAATACATTTGGTCTGCGGGATCAGGCTTCAAAAAAAATGCTAGCAGGGGGTGGATTTGAATCTGGAGCATTTGGGTTATGAAATCATGTAACAGTGTCTTAATGGGTTCCCTTTTAAGGTCAGTGCGTATTCGGTTCAGCCATCAAAGGTCCGACCGAGCGTGAGGCTGAAGTCCGGCTGATACTCCAGGCGCACCGGAGGCACACTTCCGATTCTCATCTTGACTATTTTTTGAGCGATATTATTTTAGGGGTATTCGGAGCACTCTTTTTCTTTATCGTTATAATAATCTGTTATGGTTTTCATAATGTAATTACAACCGTGTTGTCAGCACGGCATCAGAGAAGATCCTCACGAAACAGCAGGTCCCTGGTCACTTCGAGCTGATGTCTGGAGGTGATATACTCGGACAAGATCAAGGATATCGGCATGTTAAATAGTATGCTCAAGGTCTCTTTGTGGTCAAAACCCATACGTTGCCAAATCCGACAGTAAAGGAGGTTGGTGAGATGTCTCAATATAAAATGCCGGACGTCATAGTGTTGCTTCCGGGCATCACCGGCAGCGTGCTGAAGAAGAAAGGAAAGGTGGTGTGGGGTTTCACGGCGAGTACTATCGCCAAGGCACTCTTCACCTTTGGCGGCAGCATGGAGAAGGCCTTGGCCTTGCCGCATGACGACCCAACGCTTGACGACCTGGGAGACGGCATCGTCGCTGACGCCCTCATGCCGGATCTGCATCTGTTGCCCGGTATCTGGAAAATTGACGGCTATACCAAGATCGCCGAGGCCATTAAAAACAATTTTGCGGTGACGGAAGGGAAGAACTTCTTCCGATTTCCATACGATTGGCGGCGCGACAATCGCGCGGCGGCCCGCAAGCTGGCACAGGCCGCTCACGGATGGCTCAATACATGGCGCAAGACAAGCGGCAATACCGAGGCGAAATTGATCCTGATCGGCCACTCCATGGGAGGAATCGTGAGCCGATACTTTCTCGAATGTCTTGAAGGCTGGAAAGTCACCAAGGCGCTCGTGACGTTCGGCACGCCATATCGCGGTTCGCTGAACGCCTTGGACGGTCTGGCCAACGGGCTCAAGAAAGGTCCGCTGGAGCTGTCCTCCCTGGCGCGTCAGTTCACCGCGCTTTATCAGCTGCTGCCGATCTATGCATGCTATGACGCCGGCGGCGGCAAACTGATCCGGGTGGGAGAAGCCACGGGCATTCCTAATGTCGATCCAGCCAGGTCGGCCGCTGCGCTGGCGTTCCATCGCGAAATCGAGGCGGCCGTGGCCGCGAACCTGAAGCTGCCCGAGTACCACACGTCCGGCTACGGTATCTATCCGGTGGTGGGAATTGCTCAGCAGACCAATCTTTCGGCGCGTCTCGTGGGTGGCAAGGTAGAAATGCTGCAGACCTACAAGGGCGAAGAGCACGGCGGCGACGGAACGGTTCCACGGGTCTCGGCGATCCCGATCGAGCTGAGCGCTGAAAAGGCCAATGCCATTTACGTCGGCACCCAGCACGGATCGCTGCAGAACGCGGAGGCGATGATCGTGTATCTCACCGGTCTGCTCTCCGGCTTCGGAGTCGACCTGGGATCGTTCAGAAAACGCAAAGTCAAGGCGACTTCCAGCCCCCCCAACGTCCAGGTGGCGCTGGAAGTCGATGACGTGTTCTATGCCGGAGAACCTGTCGTCGTGCGCGCTCGCCCCACCCAGGCAGCTATGAAGGTGCGCGCGACGATCTGGCGCAGCGGTGAGCGCAAAGCCATAGCGACCGCGGAGATGCTGCCGGCAGGCGAAGGCTGGCTCATGGCCGAATTCTCTCCGCCGGCGGCAGGCGCATATCGCGTGGCCGTTACCGGCTCCGGCGTGGAAACGGCTGAGGATTCACTGGTGATCACCGATGTGGAAGGTCGCCCGAAACGCGCTAGCGTACAAGGTGCGGTCAAGCGGCCGCCAGCACAGGCATTCGGCGGCTCCGTCACCTGGCACCGGGGTGGCGCCATCCTGGAGGTAGCGGCCGATCGCACTCTTGGGAGCGTGCTGCGCCGGATACTCGAAGAGCATGACTGGGTGGTGATACTACGTCCGCAGCACAAAAGGGATGACGTGTACTTTTACGCGTTCCGAGGCTCGGAATTGGAGCGTCTGGCGGCCGAATTTCCAGAGCGCCTGGATTGGCCCATCGAACGGGCAATGGACATGCACGAGTGGATGTCGAGCGGCACTGCCCGTGGTGGGCGACCGCTCGGACATATGGCGGGAAATTATGGACCGGCTTCGGCCCGTATCGTGGAATTCGATGCCGCGGGCCGAGTCGTAGCCGTTGGTGAGAGGGAAGACATGATTCCGCATGCCGCGGTGGTCGATAAAGCTCCCCGAGCCGTCCCTGCCATGGATGTGGATCTCGGAAGTATTGATCTCGGACCGATGCGTGGGGGCCTCGGCGGTGGGCAAAGATCAATCCGCAAAACGCCGGCTTCTCCGCCGATGCCGGCGCCGGCCGCCGAGATCGAGGTCACCATCTCAGCCGAGGCGCCGGTAGAGATCGGTCTTGGCGCCCGTGCACGGGTACCGTTCCAAATCGAGCTTTCCGGGGAAGCGATGCCGCTGGCGATCTCACAACAGACGCGCGCCCGAAAAGATGTGCAGATCATCGTATCACTGTCGGCCGAGAACGACGCCATTGAAATCCAGCGCACCCAGAATTTTTCAGTGGCCCCGCCTACCCCCGGCCAGCCAACCACCGGTTTTTTCACTGTAAAGGGCATACGACTTGGCGTGTCGCGGCTGGCGGTGGCGTTTCGCCAGGGCGGTAGTGAACTCGGCGTTATCGGCTTCGCGGTGGAGGTGGTGCAGCCTGGGGCGAGCACGGTGAAGTCTCAAGGCCGCACGATCGCCGCACCGAGGGACGTCGCCGATGACGACAAACTGGCACTGATCGTTAAGCAGCGCCTTGAAGGGGGACAGGTATTCTATGAGTACACCCTGCATTCGGAAGCGCTCGGCTTGCCTTACCTTGAAGTACGTTCGAAGCCGCTGCTCGACCGCGGTGGAGGTCCGGCTGCCACGGCGCTGGCATTCGTCGAACATATCTACGAGCGCGTGACGCAGGAGCTCAAGAGCCTCAACGATCTCAAGCAGCTTCAGCGGGAAGCACGCGCCCTGGGTGCCAGCTTATGCCAGGAACTGTTCGATCCGGAAGTCGCCAAGGTACTCTGGCCGCTGCGGGACCGTATCAAGTTGATTCAGGTCGTATCCTGGGAACCCTACATCCCATGGGAGCTGGTGCGCCTGCGCGACCCAGTGTCGGACCAGATCGACGATCGTTTTCTCTGCGAGTATGGACTGGTGCGCACACTCTCCGACGAGATGCCGCCCAGAACCATGCCAATGGGTAATTGGGCCTACCTCGGCGCCTCCTTCCCGATGGGCTCTCTCCCGCCCGTAGGAGCCGAGCTGGATTATTTCACCAAGACCTCACCTGAGAGCCTGCGCGGCCACGGCATTACACCAAAGGCCATCGCGGCCACGCGTGATGCATTTTACGACGCACTGGCAGAAGGTGATTTCGACGTCCTGCACATCTCCTGTCATGCCGATTCGCCGCATCAATCGATCGAACGCGCAAGCCTCATCATCGGTGACGAGACCCCGCCCGGAGCAACCACGCCGCAGCTGGTGGAGGTGGATACGATCACGGTAGCGGCGGAGGCGCGCCTCAAGCGCAGACGTCCGTTGGTCTTCTTGAACGCCTGCGAGACCGGGCGCGTCGGAGCTGTGCTGACCGCCTGGGGAGGGTGGCCGAATGTGTTCCTGCGCCAGGGCGCCGGTGCGTTCGTCGGCGCGGCCTGGGCGGTGCGGGACAAACCCGCAGCGGTCTTCTCGACCGCATTCTACAATGCACTGCTGGACGGCAAAACCCTTGCAGAAGCGGCCAGCCGTGCGCGGGCCGAGGCGAAGAAGCTGGGCGACGCCTCTTGGTTGGCCTTCAAGGTCTACGGGCACCCGCGGGCGCAGCGGGCACAGCCGTAAGTGGACATCATAAAGGAGATAAATCATGGTTCAGGCTGACTTTTACAAACGAATCTTCGAGTACCCGCCGACAAACGTAGCGGGTTTGGTATTCATCGATCCCGATCAGATTGAAAACAATGCCAAGTCTCGGGAGATAGCCGCCTGGGAACTGCTGCTGGGTTCAATGCAACTACGGCGAGCCGGTGAGCGCTCGCCGGCCATTGACTGGCTGAATCACGCAACACATTTGTCCGTAGAAAACGATATTTTCAAGGCCGAGTTGCTGGGCGAAGCCGGCCAGGGGCTCTACGAAAGCGATCGGCTACAGGAGGCGTACAAGATCCTGAACAGCGCAGAGGCGATCTGGCGGGACGTCTGCGAGCAAGCGGTCAATGCCTGTAAGGGGTCTGAGAATGATGCTGCGGACGTGTTTGCTTCACACCTGCTGCCGATGTTTGCGGCGGCGAAGGCCAAGCCCCTGGGGAGCAAAGCGACTGTGCAAAGCGGTGCGCAGGCGGTGCCGATGGTTCGGCAGTGGCTCTCCGAGCGGGCGGTGCTGGGCCGGGCGCAAACAACCGACACTTTTGTCCGTTTGCTGGCGAAGTCCGGCCAGATCGAGGCCGCACGCCGGGTACTGAACGAGGAAATTGAATGGATCGCGCGCGACTTCACGTCGCCTGCGAAGCCTGTACCCGTGCATACCCTGAACCAGCGGCAGATGTCACCCACGACCCGCAAGGCGCTTTATCTCTTATTTCTGGCTGAGGGTGAGGTGGAGCTTAGCGCTGGAGAGTTCGAGAAATCCGTTGACGGATTCGCTGCGGCCGCAGCCGTTTACGAAAACAAAGTCGAAGACGCCAGTGACATCAACCGCCTGCTGCGTGCCAAGTTCAACCAGGCCAACTCCCTGCTGCGACTGAAGCGGATCGATGAAGCGCTCGAAATCTACGAGTTATGCGAGCACGGCTTCAATTCTATCAACGAGATCGACTCCGCCCAGCGTGTGGCCCACGCAAAACTCTTCGCGCAAACCATGACCGTGGACGACGATGACTCTTGAGGATGATGTCCGCCAACTGGTGATCGACGGCGAACATGCCGCACGCGAAGCTCGCTACCCGTTGAAACAGAAGGCTGCCCTACAGCCCCAGTACGAGCTTTACCTAAAGTTTCTGAGCCGCAGCCAGCAGCCAAAAGTACCACGCGCCGATGACTATCTACGTGTCGTCGCGGCCATGCGCGATGAGCAAACCTTTGCGGATCTCGATTTTCTCAATGGGTCAGAGCTCCCGTCCGTTGAGCATATCGCGGGCAGTCCGCTGCGCATACTGGCGGCTTATCTGGAACGGCTTGAGGGAACCATCGTGTTCATAATTGAACGAGGCGCTGGTGTGCTGACATTGTTCGCGCTGCGAAGTGAAGGCAGTTCGCTGGAAGAACGCGTCGCGCTCGAACGGGCGAGCAAAACATGCGTCGACGCGCTCATCGGTCTGATGCGGCTGCAAGACGACAACATCCGTCGTATCGGCCGCCGGGAACAGATTTCGAAAGCATTCTTCGAACCCATCGAGCAGGCCGCCGCTCAGGTGTGGGATGCCATGCCGGCATCCATCAGGGACGCCATCACCGACGCCCGCAGTGTCCTGTATCTTCCAAGCACATTCGGTGATCTCAACACGTTTCCACTCGAATTGATTCGCACCAAGGAGGGCTGGCTCGGGATAACGCGCTCGATCGCACGCCTCAGTTCCTTGCGCACATTGCTTGAGCTTCTGTCACCCAACCGAAGTCCTTCCAAGCTGGATGCAAAGGCGGTGGTGGTTCGTGCGGCGGACAGCAAGGAGCTGACCAATGCGGATGCCGAAGCGACTTCCGTTTACCGCCAGCTCAAGGATCTTGGGTTCGAAACGGAAATCGACCGCGAACCACGTGTCGCTACGCTCCGATCGGCACTGGACCGTGGACTGCGGGTTATGCACTACTGCGGCCACGGTTACGCAGGGAAGCTGGGCGAACTCCTGCCACTTGCCGAGAACGAGATGCTGGGGCCGCACGATTTTTCACAGCTTTCGGGCTGGGGCACGCCGTTCGTCTACTTGAGCACCTGTGAGGTTGGACGCGCCCGTATGACCACCACTGGCAACGCTATCGGCGTCGCGATCCGACTGATCGAGAAAGGCGCTCCGGCGGTGATCGCCTGTCTGGAAACGGTGCCGGACATGATCGCCCATTCCATGGCCGTTTCCTTCTACAAGACTGCGATGAAACTACCCCTGGGAGAGGCGCTCGTAGCTGCACGTAAAGAACATCTGAAATTCCCGCCTGTGTGCTGGGGGGCATTTTCCTATTTCGGCGACCCGGACCTTCAGCTTATCACCGTCGATGGAGTCGTACCCCAGACCCGGCGTCAAACCCTGAGGTGGGATACGCTGGTCGGCCGTCACCTTGCGATACGTTCTTCAGAGTCGCGGCAGCGGGTGCTCGACGCGATCGCCATAGCAAGGACAAGCTGTGTAGGTGACAAGGATACGCTGTTGAAACAGGTGGTAAGCTGGGTGGAGAAAAGCTTTCGCGCCGAAGATCCCATGGCGAAAGAGGAACGGCTGGAGCTTTGCCGGGCGGTGGCCGAACAGGACGCCGTTGCAGGCTGCGAGCTGCGCATGCTCCTGGCCATGGAATCGCTGCGGGGGTCCTATTACGGCAAGCGCAAACCCGACTTGATCGTGGATCCGGATGCTATCATTATCGGCTTATATTGCGCCAAGGCCGTTCACGACATGCTCGCCTGGGCGGCCTTCGCGATCGAAAGCTCACGAAGTGTCGATGTTATTTATGAACCAACCATGGAGCTTCGAATGCTAAAGGAGGCTGAAGGAATACTCGACTGTTGGCGTCTCGAAGAACCCGCAACGACGGCAATGCTGTCGGAGGTCCAAGAATTGAAGAGCAATCTCCAGGTTACACATAGAGGTTAAACGCCATCAAGGATGATGCTCGATCAGATCCCTATAACTTTCAAATTCACGGAGGTTTTCATCAAGTTTCTAGCCAGATCGTTATTGGTTATGGTGCATCTGAGTCGTCTGTAGAGGCTGAAGCAAAAAATGTCACAAGCGACGCCTGTTGAGATCGGCTTGCCGTGCCTGGATTGTAACTACTTGATTTATCTGGTAGCGGGGGGAGGATTTGAACCTCCGACCTTTGGGTTATGAGCCCAACGAGCTACCGGACTGCTCCACCCCGCGTCAGCCATCTCCTTCTATAATCAATAGGCATCATTGTCAAGGCCTGAACCATCTGATGTTTATCTAATGTTCGATGGTGTTTTTTTATTTCCATTGTGGTAATATTGCATATCGAAATCAAACCGCTGTAAAAGGAGAATACTATGACAAGGTTCAAACGACTGCTTTTCCTGGCCGGAGCGGCGGGTTTTTCCAACGCGGCCCTGACCGTTATCAACATCCTCCAGGCCGGCCCACGTACACCCGACGGCCGCAGCCTGGCGCAGATCCTGGGTGTCGATCCTCAGAAGGCAACCCTGGCCGATGTGGAAAAGCTCGGCCGTGCCGATACCATGCAGCTGTTCTACGCAGCCCCGGCACCGGACTTCTCTGCCATGCAGGGCGAATACCGCGCGCAGGTGCTCAAAGGCGGCGTATTGGGTACAGCCAGTATCCTCTTCACCCACCATGTCTTCCCCACCGGGGGCATCACCCTGGACACCCACTGGGAGGGTAAGGCCTTTCTGCCAGTCAATAAAACGAGCGGCCATGGATACAACCTCTTTTCCACCGGTCCGGCACGCAGCATCTACCGGGCCAGAAAATTCAAGACCAGCCTTGGACCCACCATTATCGGCAAGGACGGCCGCAACTCCCTGCATCTGGACTACAGCCCCTTCAACAGCGGCGTGATCCACTCCATGCATGATGAAGTGCGGCAGATCAACGCCAATCTCTTTATCTGCGCCGGCTGCATGGCCTTGGGTGGCGGACCCATTAACCCCGCGCCCTTTGTCCTGTTAGGTCCTCCCACCGACTGGGTCGGTCTGAAAGAATAGCATTCACTACTCCCCCCCCCCCGCCCCTGTCTGACCCTCGAGGGGCGGGAGATGTCTGTCCATCACGTCTGGATGATGGACAGACAAGGTTTGAACCTTAAAAGTTTCTGGGGTAATGACAAGTTCCTAGCTCTTATCGATCCCCTGCTCACACTTGTCCTTTTACCATGCCTGTGCTAGGGGAAGATGGATCAAGCGTGGGAGGTCGAATCCGTGAACTACCGGTTTCACAAGTATGACTACATCATCTTTCTCTTAAGCTATGTCTTTTTCTATATTTATATCGAAAAGGCCCAAGATATCTTCATCGCTGTCCCCATCGACGCCCCGGCTTGGCTGTTTCTGGTTATTGCCGTCGTTCTGAACCTCTGGGCCATACCGCTGCCCGGCATTCATCCGCGCACGCCGCCGTCCATCGAGGCCGAACCCTCTGAGCTTGAACGGATCCCGACCGAAGAGGCCAAGGGGCTCCCCGAGGAAATGGCCAAGCCGGTCATAGCGGGGCCCTCCTCCAAGGAACGACTTGCCAAGGGTCTTTCCAAAACCCATAAAGGCTTCATCGACCGCATTGCGGATGTATTCAGGCGCCATGCCGCCATCGATGCCAATGTGCTCTCCGAACTGGAGGAAACCCTGGTCGGGACCGATATCGGCATCCGCACTGCCTACAAGATTTTTGAAGACCTCCAGAAGGAGTCGACGACAATCGACAGCGCCGATAAGGCCATGACGCTGATCCGCGGCGAGATCGAACGCATCCTTAAAAGTCGCGAGCAGCCCTTGGACATTCCCGCCGGTACCAAGCCTTTCGTAATCATGGTTACCGGCGTGAACGGTTCCGGCAAGACCACAACCATCGCCAAGATCGCCCGCCATTTCAAAAACGCGGGCAAGAGCGTGATCATCGCCTCGGGCGACACCTTCCGCGCCGCCGCCATCGAGCAGCTCGAACATTGGGCTAACCTGGTCGAGGCGGATTTCGTAAAGTCACAGGAAGGTGCCGACCCTTCGGCTGTAGCCTTTGACGGTCTTGAGGCGGCCTTGTCACGCAACCATGACGTCCTTATCATAGATACCGCCGGACGGCTGCACACGCGCGAGAACCTCATGGAGGAGCTGAAAAAGACCAGCCGTGTACTCGACAAGAAGCTCCCCGGCGCGCCGCATGAGATCCTGCTCGTCCTGGACGCCACCATCGGTCAGAACGCCATCGAACAGACCCGGCAGTTCAACAATACGCTGGGGGTTACCGGTCTTGCGCTCACCAAGCTCGACGGCTCGGCCAAGGGAGGGGTGATCGTCGGCATCGCCAATGAATTCGAGATCCCCATCCGCTATATCGGGATCGGCGAGGGCATGGACGATCTGCAAACCTTTGCCGCGGGTGATTTCGTAAGCGCCCTCTTCGCCGAAAACGAGGCTTGAGACACCCGGGGGATATATGCTGAAAATTGCGCGGGAGCGTTTGAGCTCCATCCTGGATGCCATGCGTGGCAAAACGATCGCAGTCATCGGCGATCTGATGCTGGACGAGTATATCTGGGGCGTGGTGGATCGCATTTCGCCCGAGGCCCCGGTGCCGGTCGTGGATATCAAAGAAGAGACCTTCCGCCTAGGCGGCGCGGGCAATGTCGCCAAAAACCTCACCAGTCTCGGGGCGTGCGTGCACATGTGCTCCATTGTCGGCCAGGATCGACCGCGCGATATCATCATGGACATGCTTAAAGAACAGGGCATTGCCACGGCGGGCATTCTGACCGACCCGGCACGCCGAACGATCGTGAAGACGCGCGTCATTGCCCAAACTCAACAAGTGGTACGCATCGACAAGGAAGACCGGGACCTGATCCATAACGAGGCCCGCGCCGCGTTGATGTCCTCGCTCCAGGAGGTCCTGGAAGGCACCTCGGCCGTGATCATATCGGACTACGGCAAAGGCGTGGTAAGCCGGGAACTCATCGATTCCATCGTTGCGCAGGCGGCCCCGCACAATATCCTGGTCAGCGTCGATCCCAAAGAGCGCAATTTCCCCCATTACAAGGGGGTGGGCCTCATCACCCCGAATACGAAGGAGCTGAGCTTCGGGGCCGGTCTGGCAGTTCAGAACGAAGATGATATTCGTCTGGCAGCCGGGCGCATCTTCGACATGCTCGGCTGCCACATGGTCCTGGTGACGCGAGGAGCAAATGGCATGAGTCTCTTCCAGGACCGTGCCACCCACACCCATATACCGACCGCGGCCAGACAGGTCTTCGATGTTACCGGTGCGGGTGATACGGTCATTGCATGTTTTACCCTGGCAAATATCGCCGGGGCCACCCCGGTGGAGGCCGCTGTGATCGCCAACTGCGCCGCCGGGATCGTGGTGGGAGAGATCGGTGCGGCCAGCGTAGCCTGGGAAGAACTGCGGGCCCGCTGCCTGGAGGAGATCGCCGTATAATCGCACGCTTCATCTACGGCTTGGCAACCATGGCATAAGGGGTATCGTTTAATGGGTACAGTACGCATTCCACGTGACGTCATGCTCTTTTGCAGCATTATCTATATCGATCGCGAGAGCTGCGAGCGCGCCCTGTCCATGCTCGGAAATGCATTTTCCAAGCCCTGTTTTGTAAGCCCGGTCTTGGCCTTTGATTATACTTCTTACTATGAGAAGGAGATGGGTTCCCCGCTTTCTCGTACCATCGTGGCCTTCGAGAAGCTCGTGACGCGGGACTCCCTGCCCGCGATCAAGCTTCGGACCAATACCATGGAAGAGTCCTGCATCGAAGACGGCAAACGCACCATCAACCTCGATCCGGGTTATCTGTCGCTGGAAAACGTCTGTCTGGCCACCACCAAGCCCTACAGCCATCGCCTCTACCTAAGTCTCGGGATCTGGGCCGAGGTAACGCTTTTCTATAAGGATGGATCCTACCAGGCCTTTCCCTGGACCTATCCCGATTATGCTTCAGATGAATTAAAACCGATATTCAACAGGTTACGCTCAATCTATAAAGGGAGGATTACATGCCAAGCAGCATGACCGGTTTCGGCCAGGCCGACGCCGACGGATACCATGTCGAGATACGCGGGCTCAACCATCGCTATAAGGAGATCCGGGTCAAGGTCCCACGTGATGCCGCGCATGCCGAGATGTACGTGCGTGGCGCTGTCAATGAGGCGATCCAGCGGGGCAAGGTGGACGTCACCATCACCGTTAATACCAGCGCGCAGGAGATCCCGCCTTTGAACATCAACTGGGATCTGGCCCATGCCTGGTATGATAACCTTCGGCGCATGGCCGAACGCTTCGGTGGCGAGGTGAATTTCCGTGACCTCATGCTGATACCGGGCGTGACCGGAGAAAAGGAACTCACGTCCGACGATCGCTGGTCGGTGATCAAGGGACCTCTGGAGGCAGCCCTTAAGAATTTTCTCGATTCACGGCTTGAAGAAGGCACGCGGCTCAGGCATGACATGCTCATGCGGGTGGATGCCATTCAGGCGATGTGCGCCACGGTCGAGGACATGGCCGCCGATATGCCCCAGGCCTACCAGGAGAAACTGAAGGCTAACCTCGAAAACCTCATGACGGAGAAATTCACCTGGGATGAAGTACGCGTGGCGCAGGAAGTAGCCATCATGGCGGAACGCTGCGATATAACCGAGGAGGTCGTACGTCTCAAGAGCCATTTGGAGGCCTTCAAGGCGGTCCTCGAATCACAAGGCGCCATTGGAAGACGCCTCGATTTTATGCTACAGGAGATCAATAGGGAATGGAACACCATCGGTTCAAAGTCCCAGGTTCTGGCCATCAACCATCTGGTCATCGATGCGAAGACCGAACTGGAAAAGATCAGGGAGCAGGTACAAAACATTGAATAATATCGGAGGAGAACAGCTATGGCCAAGAACGACAACAAGATGCTCAATATCGGCTTCAATAACGGGGTAGTGGCATCGCGCATCATCGCTATTGTCAATCCTTCATCCTCGCCCATGAAGCGTCTGCGTGAGGAGGCGCGCCAGAAAGGCACGCTGATCGACGCCACCCAGGGTCGCAAGACCCGTTCCATTATCGTCACCGACAGTTCTCACGTCATCTTAAGCGCCATCCAGGCCGAAACGATCTCGAACCGCCTGTGTGAAGGATCGGGGATGAAGGAGAACGATAAAGACGTCAAGGAGCAGGCTTGAGGATATTCCTATCGGGACCATCCGGCGTCGGAAAGTCCACCATCATCCGGGCGATCCTCTCCAGGCATGCGGACATCCGTCTCTCGATATCATATACCACCCGTAGTCCCCGGCCGGGCGAACAGGACGGACGCGAATATTTTTTCATTTCCCGTCAGGACTTCGAAGATCGGGTGGCATCACAGTGCTTTCTGGAATGGGCCGCGGTACATGATCACCTTTATGGCACGGCCCTGGAGTGGGTGGCTTCCATGGAGTCTCAAGGCTATCATATCCTGTTCGATATCGACGTTCAGGGTGTTAGTCAGGCCCAGGCTCATAACTCACCAGGGGCTTACATCATGCTTCTGCCGCCTGATATGGCAACCCTTGAACAGCGGCTCAAGGGTCGCGGGACCGAAGACAGCCTGTCATTAGCTACGCGACTCGAAAACGCTAGAAAAGAGATGCGTTCCTGGAAGTTCTATGATTATCTGGTGGTCAACGACCGGCTGGAAACTGCCATAACAGACGTCGAGACCATCATTTCCGCCGAGCGGTTACGCCGCCAGGCGGTAGAAGGGAGGCTCACGTGGCTCTCAGAGATCGGATAATATTCGCCCTGGATGTGGGCAACCTCACGGCGGCAACCGTCTGGATGCACAAGCTGGGTGGACTGGTGGGCTACTTCAAGGTCGGGATGGAGCTCTTCACGGCCACGGGACCTGAGGTCGTGGCGCGCCTCAACAACGCCGACATAAAGTGCTTTTTAGATCTGAAGTTCCACGATATCCCCAACACCGTGGCCGGGGCTGTAAGATCGGCTACACGTCTGGGGGTGGACATGATGACCATCCATCTCTCCGGCGGCAAGGCCATGGCAGAGGCGGCCCTAGCAGCCGCGGCGGACGAGGCCGACCGTCAGGGCATCAAGCGGCCTAAAATCATCGGTGTGAGCGTGCTCACATCACTGAGCGACAGCGCAATTAAGGAGATCGGCTGGCATACAACCGTAAAAGAGCAGGTTGAACGGCTGCTCCGCCTGGCTGCGCTCACGGGTTTGGATGGCATGGTCTGTTCCGCCGCCGACCTGGGATTCATCCGCCCACAAACCCCTCAAAATTTCCAGCTGATTACGCCCGGCATCCGCCCCTCAGGCACCGCCAGCGGTGATCAGGCGCGCATCGCCACACCAGGCGCCGCCATTAAAGCCGGAGCGGATCTTCTGGTTATCGGGCGCCCTATCAGTGAAGCCTCGGATGCCAAAGATGCGGTGGAAAAGATCGTAGCCGAAATGGGAGAGGTATAAAAAGACCGTCCCTACCGTGCTGATACAGCGGGGACGGTCTTGAGACTTCTTGCTTACCAGGACACGCTCATGGAAACACCGGCGGCCAGGGCGCTGCCCTCAACCGTATAGCTTTCCTGGTCGACCCAGGAAACACCGGTAACGCCGTCCTTGTTCACATCCAGATCCTTGAACTTCTGGTATACGATATTGCCGGCTAGCTTGACCGGACCCTTAGTGATGCCGAAGCCCGGATCCAGGATATAACTGCCGCCCAGCGAGATGCAGTCTTTGTCCAGGTCGATATAATTCGAAACCCGTCCGGACTGATTGGGCACCGGAGAAGGCTGGCGGTAATATCCGGCCATAAGGCTGGTCTTCTTGTTGAGCTTATATTCCAGACCGACGCGATAGTTGTAGGTATCCTCGAAATCCGCGGGATCCGGGTAATGGTAGCTGTCGGTCACAGAATACTCATAGGAACTCCACATCTGTTTGTCCACTTCAAAGGAAACCAGGAGCGGATCGAAGTCGAACGCCAGACCGGCCGAGTATTCCTCCGGGGTAAAGAAGGCATTGATATCCAGATTCATGGGCACATTGACATCAAGTCCGCCGGCGGAAACCGTGGCCACGACCGGTATAACGCCCAGCCTGAGTTCCTGCTTGTCTTTCCACGAAAGGCCGATGCGCACGCGCTTGTCCAGGGGCGTGAACAATAAACCGAACATGGGTTCATATTTCAGCAGGGCACCGAATTCGGATTTTGACACCACGTTGCCGGGCTCCAACGTCAGACCGTCCACATAGAAGCTGCCTGGCCCATACAGCATGGCCTGTACGCCACCGCCGATATAGATGAGGTCTTTGACTGCTTCCACGCCCAGGCCGACGGCCAGGGTGATGCGGTCGATATTGTCGCCGTAACGGATCAGATGCGGCTGATCCGGGGGCATGTCATGGATGCGGTATGCGATGTCGGACTGTTCAGGCAGGCAGGCTACTAAGCCAAACGTGGTTTTCACCGGCAGCTTGGCGATCTTGTTGATATCAAGCACGAACCCAATCTCCGGCAACCCCAGGTCGAGTCCGTTTCCGGCCGCGGAGTCGGTCGGATCGGTACGGATCACACCGTCGGGTCCATAAATGACCAAGTCTTGGCCGTTGGTCTTCTTCACCTTAATATCAGGCATGGTATATTGGTATTCGAGCGCAAAGTGGTGGCCTTTTATCTGACCCAGGCCGGCCGGGTTATAGTAGGCGGCCGAATAGTCATCCGCCACGGCAGTAAAGGCACCGCCCAGCGACATGGCGCGGCTGCCGAATCCGTAGGTATCCGTGTATCCGCCGGCCTGGACGGTCGTCGCTGCGCTGATAATTCCGATTAGAACCAAAAGGCTGAAGATTGTTTTGTTCCCCATATGAGACCCCTTTCTTTCCATATCATTACCAGGCCAGGCCGATCGATACGCCGCCGGCATAGGCATCGCCCGATACTTCGTAGCTCACCTGGTCCCGCCAGGTAAACCCACCGTTATCCCCGGTGATCCCGTCTTTGTTCGCGGTATACGACTTGAGCTTCTGATACTGGAACACACCCTCGATGGTCATGGGCTTGTTCAGCGAGGGCAACATGAAAGAGTACTTGCCTCCCAGCGAGAACATATCTTTGTCCATGTCGATGTAGTTGGTGACCTTGCCGGACTGGTCCGGGATGGGTGTGGGCAGGTGGCAGTACCCTAGCATCACGCTGCCCATGTCGTTCAGCTTCACCTCCAGGCCGACGCGGTAATTGACCGTGTCATCGAAATCCGGATCGCCCGGGAAAAAATACTGGCCGGTAGCATCGGCGGCCGAATCCGCTGGAGAGTAATCATAATCGCTCCATTTCTGCAGATTGGCTTCGCCCGAGACCATGACGCTGCCGAAATCATAGGATGCGCCCATGGAAAACTCCCGTGGGGTATAAAAGGCGTTCAGTCCCATGGTCATGCCCAGGTTCGCCGCTGGCAGACCACTGACCGAGATGACCGCGGGCATGGGATCGATTTCGACCTCTTCCTTATCCCTGAACGAGAACCCGATCTTGAGTTTCTTGTCCATGGGGGTAAACATCACCCCGGCGGACGGATCGAAGGCGAGCAGTGACGATTGTCTGACCTGCGCCACCACATTCTGGTTCTCATCCTCGACGCCGATAGACAGTCCATCGATATAGATCTTCCCATCGCCATACAGCATGACCTGCCCGCCCACGCCGAAGTAGACGAGATCCTTGACCAGTTCGAAGCCTAAGCCCAGCGCGGCATGGATGCGGTCAATGTCGTTCCCATAGCGGAAGAAATGCGGCTGATCCGGGGGATAGGCCATGATGCGGTACATCACATCGCTTTTCTCCGGCATGGAAATGGCTAGCCCGAGTTCGCAGTGCAATGGCAGATTGACCACATCGTTGATGTCAATGGCCAACCCGATGATCGGGATACGCAGGTCAAGGCCCGTTCCGCCCTTATACTCGGTGGGGTTGTTTTTCACCTCACCATTGGACAGCCGGACGATAAGATCCTCTCCATCCAGGGTTTTTACGTCGATCTGGGGTGAGGTATAGATATACTCCAGATTGACGCGGTTGCCCGTGAACTGGGCCAGACCGGCCGGGTTGTAGTAGGCGGCGGAAAAATCATCCGCCACGGCCGTGAATGCCCCCCCTAATGCCAATGACCGCACGCTGAACGCATACGTGTCGGGAAAACCGGAACCAAGGGCGGGTAGACTGAAGACACAGAGCGTACAAAACACCAGCAGAACTTTCTTCCCCATACATGACCCCTTTCTTTCATATCCTAAAGGGGGGAGGAAGCCTCCCCCCTTCTTGCATTGCAAACCGTGTTCTAAAAGAAACCCTTATTTCACCGTGGTATTCTCGATGACGAAATTCAGAATATTGAGCAGACCTTCAAAGGTTTCGCTGCCGGGTCTGAGGTCAACATTACCCGGAGCCAGCAGATCGGATACATCCATCAGCACACCGTCGAAGTCGACGCCTTCCAATTGGATCATGTTGGTGATGTCGACCAGCACCGATCCTTCGGATTTGCCGTCTCTGTCGCTGTCAACCGGTTTTACCAGCGCCCGCAGGAAACTTAAGGACAGGGAGGCTTCGGTGTAATCCGGATCATCCACAGTGCCCATAACCTTGTCGAGCATATCGCCACCGTCGTGCAGCGCGGCCCAGAGGATGTCGGGGCTGCCGGTCGCGGCCACGAGGAAGTCCATCAGCGGCGAGAAGTCATACAGACCGTTTTCCAATCCGATGTATTCCTTCAGAGTGTCGACCCAGCTGACACCACCCAGGAGATGGGCTATCATACCATCGTCGCCGGTGAGCGGGGTATCCATGGTGAGCTCGCCATCCGGATTATAGGTAGCATCCTGGATATCGAGAACCTTGTAGGCCAGTTTCTTGCCATTGAGCATGAGCGGGTTGTCCGAACCGTCTTCGTTCTCGGCGGTCAGGTAGTCAATGAGATCGCCCAGGGTACTTTCTTCGCCGGTATCTTCGGTCTTGACCATATCCTTGAGGATAGGCCACACGGTACGGGCGTCATCGATCAGGGCAATAACGTTCGCCTTGCTGGGTTCCTGGACATTGGCAGCTGCCAGGTTGACCAGCATCTGGCCCATGGGCTTAGTAATGCCTACCAGGGCGTCATGGTTGTCTACGAGCAGGTCATAGGCCGAGTCGATGAGCGGCTTTTCGCCGTCCTCACCGTCGAAGAGCGAGGTGACCGTGTCGTTAATGCCATCATCGGTCATGGCCTGGATATCAAGCTTCTCCATCAGACCGTCGAAGGTGGTCTTGCCATTGCTGAGCTTGGAGGATTCACTGTCGAGCTTGAACACAATGCGCACGATCATGTCCAGGGCCCGGTCGAGCAGGATGCCGTCGTTTGCGGCATTGCCGTCGTGGTCGCGCAGGGCATAGTTGAGCATGCCGCCGTCGTAATTCGTGCCGCCGTCGATGAGCTTCATGATTTCGCCCGAATCATCCAGGCGGAACGTGGCGTTAGAGCGGGCTATCGAACCAGGAACCACCACTGCGACAGGTACGCTTGGCGATCCGAGATAAGCGAGGCTCTTATACGCCGATGTAGCGGAAGCATAGGTGATATAGGGATTCTGATCGGCATCCACATCGATCTCGTTCATGCCCACCAGCATCTGGACCATGTCGCCGGCGCGCACTTCTTCATTCGAATAAACGCCGTCGCCGTTAGGATCCCAGAAGAACTCCATAAGCGGGGCGAAGAGGCCGAAGAGCTTGTGACGGCTGCCAGCCGTGCCCTCACGGTCTTTAAACGCATCTCTGATCGAGCCTTCACCCGTGGCCGCCGTACCGCCGGCTACTTCAACAAAGGCCGCGAACGGATCGGAAATACCGACCGGCATCAAAGCCGCTACCATCGGGCTGGTCAGGGTACCTACCAGGCCGTAGTATTCCGTGAGGCCGGGGATGGCGATACCCATCAGGCGGTAGCGCTTGGTATACAGCGTCCAGTCAAAGGCCTCATAGATATCCACGAAACCATCGCCGTTGTCATCGGCATCGGACATGAAGGCATATGCTGATGCACTCTTGTTTATATTATAGTCTCTGGCCCAGCGCTGGGACGTCGCTACCTCGCCTACCGTCCACTTGGCCGTATTGATGGTGATACTGGAAACCGTACCGCCGTCAGGAGACGTGATCAGTGAAAGCTCGGGAATGCCCAGCAATGTCAGGCCCAGGTTGGCTTCCTGCATCATGAACATGAGCGAGCGCAGTCCGCTGGTCTTGACATCGGCGGTAGCGCGGGGTTGATTGTACATATTTCGTGCTACGGTGCCGACCAGGCCTTTACCGACCCCGCCGGTGTAGGTATTCATGGTTTCAGCTACGCCGTCCAGATCGGTGTCGGTCTTGGCGAGCTTCTCGATGATAGCCTGAAGCGTATCACCGTCAGAGGTGGGAACCAGCCCGTGCAGGGCGCTGTTCACAAACTCTCGCAAATAAGCGCGGCGCTCCGGAGCCAGAAGCTCCTGTGCCACGGTGATGACACGGCCCATGTCCGTATCACCGTCTTTCTCAACGGACATAAGCTTACCGGACTCTGCCAGCAGGCTTACGAGATCGGCCCGGAACTGGGGATCGTTTTCCCAGAGATCCTCTAGGGCGGCCATGAGATTATCAACGAATTCCTTGTTCTCAACAGGATACGGGGTCTCGGCGTCCGCATCCTCATCCTCGGCCTGGAGGGCGTCCAGGAGCGAGGACATGAGATCCTTGGCGTCCTGGATCGTAAGGTTCTGAATCTCGTTGGCTTTGAGGCTGTCTAAGACATTTCCTAAGTCATCATGGAGGGTGGGATATTTGCCGTCCGGGTCGACTAAGCCGTTGGCAACGCCCATCAGAGTATTGAAATCGGTCTGATTGATCGTCCCAATGGTTACGCCGCCTACGGCGTTCTCGATGATATCTTCATCCGCAGCCAGGGCATATGCCAGCATGGGTTCGACATTCAAACTGGGGCCGGTCTGCCGGATCACCTGGTTCAACACCTGACCGACATGATTCTCGGCCATCATGGCCACGAGTTCGCTCAGGGCCAGCGAGGCCTCGTTCATGGCGTATTCATTGGTATCCTCGGCACCGCCTTCGGTACTGGCCTCATGTTTGGCCTGGTCTTCGAGCATCATGGTGCGCATATTATTGAGGATGTTGTGGAGGTTGAGATAATCATCGCGGGTGGTGGCACCCTGGGCCTGAAGGGTATTAAGCTTCTTCAAACTACCGTCGAGCATGGAAAGCAGCTCACCGTAGGTGATGTTGCCCATCAATGCCCGCAACTCCTCATATTCGCCTGATTCCGAACCCAGCACTTCTTCGCTGTTCAGGGCGCCTAAAGAGGATGAGGCATCGGAGCGCTCAACATTGTTGCGGCCGCCGCACCCCGGCAAGGCAAGGCCGACGAATAGAATCATTACCATCATGAGTCTGCACATTTTCTTCATAGCTTTCTTCCTCCTACCCCTCCGTAAGCAATCTCAATGCCAATCATGAGTGCATTACCGCCGGGCCTTGTCTGTATGCAAGTTACTACGCGCACACATAATCTATGGGTATCCATATAATCGTAGGGCGTCTTTTTGTCAAGCAGGAATAACCCTGCATGGGAACAAATGCAGCACCTTGCAGAAAATATTTTCCCTTCCCAAAGGATAATTTATTACCATTTAGTTTGCCCTTTCGATATCATCGAATATACTCATTATGATTATGTTATCTAAATAATCATCGTATTATCAGTTTTAATTAATACTTCTATTTATTTTGCTGTATTTTATTACAATACCACCTGCCCACACCCGCAGATACCATCTTTTAAAAGCCGCTACAGCACAATGGCCCACTTGACCGAGGGGGCGCAATCCCTTAAAGTGCGCATTATGCGCGTCAGTGCCGGTCAATACAAATCACGCCGTATCGCCTGCCCAAAGGGTATCCGCCCTACAACCGATAGGGTTAAGCAGGCCCTTTTCTCAGCCCTGACCATGGACCTTTGCGGACTAAACGTACTCGATCTCTTTTCCGGCAGCGGGGCGCTGGGGATTGAGGCGTTAAGCCGCGGGGCCGCTTTCGCAACCTTTGTCGAGATGGCCCGGCCGTGTCTGAATGCCATACGAGCCAACCTTGTCGCTCTCGACGCCTCCGGGAAGGCCTCCATCATCAAGGCCGACGTCCGGGATTTCGTCATGTCCTGCACCCACGGCTACGACCTCATACTCATGGATCCGCCCTACGATAAAGGTCTTGCCTCGCAATTGGCACCTCATGTATATAGGCTCATAAAACCAGGCGGGGTCTTGGTTATCGAACACTCCCCGCGGGAGCGTGTAATAATGGAACTATGGAAAACCCGTGTATACGGCGATACGATGATCTCCTATATTCAGAGGACGGCATGAAGGAGCGTATTGCTGTCTGCCCCGGATCGTTCGATCCCATCACCAACGGTCATCTGGATATCGTCCGCCGTGGATTGGGTATATTTGATCAGGTGATCATCGCCGTGGGGCATAATCCTTTGAAAAAGGACCTGTTCACCTCCGAGGAAAAAATGGAGATGATCCAGGCCTCCGTGGATGCCGTTCCGCGCATCGCGGTGGATATGTTCGAAGGGCTCCTGGTCGATTATGTTAAAAAGATCGGCGCCTGCGCTATTCTAAGGGGGTTGCGGGTTATATCCGACTTCGAGATGGAGCTCCAGCTGGCCCTCATGAACCGCAGACTGTACGACGCGGTGGAGACCTACTTCCTGATGACGGATTTCAAGAATCTCTTCGTCAGCTCGACCATCATCAAGGCGACCGCCGCCGCAGGTGGCACGGTCAAGGGGCTCGTCCCTGACCCGGTTCTGATGATGCTCAAGGCCAAGTTCCCGAACATGTCCATCGACTAAACATGGCAAAATAACCAAACTTCATAAGAGAGAGGATATACTATGAGGATCTCGAAGGTCGTATCGAACATCCAGGAGTCGCCGACGTTGGCCATCACCGCCCGGGTGAACCAGCTCAAGGCGCAGGGGAAAGACATCATCGGCTTCGGTGCGGGAGAGCCCGATTTCGATACCCCCGACGATATCAAGGAGGCCGCCGTCAAGGCCATCAAAGACGGCAAGACCAAATATACCCCGGTGGGTGGCATCGTTGAGCTGAAACAGGCCGTCTGCGATGTAGTAAACGCCGAGTACGGCATGCAAACCGCGCCGGCCAACGTTATCGTGTCCTGCGGCGCCAAGCACAGCCTCTACAACCTTTTCCTCACGCTCTTCGAGGCCGGTGACGAGGTGATATTGCCGGCGCCCTACTGGGTCTCCTACCCTCCCATGCTGGAAATCGCGGGGGCCACGCCGGTGATCATCGACACCCGCACAACCGGTCTCAACCTTACCGCCGATCAGGTCAAGGAGGCCATCACGCCCCGTACGCGCGGTATCATCATCAACTCGCCCTCCAACCCGACCGGCATGTTGTTTGATAAGAAGGAGCTCATCAAGATCGCCGAGATCTGCATTGAGCACGATATGCTGATCGTCTCGGACGACATCTACAACAAGATCATCTTTTCGGGCAGCGAGTTCTTCAGCATGGCTTCCATCGGACCGGAGGTGGCCGAACGCACCTTCATCATCAAGGGCGCCTCCAAGACCTTCTCCATGACCGGCTGGCGCATCGGCTACTGCATCGGCAACAAGGATGTCATCGCGGCCATGAGCCGACTCCAGAGCCAGAGCACCTCCAACCCCACGTCCTTTGCCCAGTACGGCGCCCTGCAGTCATTGACCGGTGACCAGAGCATCGTTGGCGTGCGCGCCAAGATCTTCGAGGAACGCCGCAACCTGATGGTCACCAAGATCCGTGAGGTTCCGGGATTCTCCATCATCCCGCCCGAGGGCGCCTTTTACTGCTTCCCTTCCGTGGCCGGTCAGATCGATCGTTTCGGGAGCGCCACCAAGCTGGCCTCCTTCCTGCTCGACAAGGCCCAGGTGGCGGTGGTGCCGGGCATCGACTTCGGGGCCGATGATTATGTGCGCTTCTCCTTCGCCACCTCGGAGGCCAATATCATCAAGGGCCTGGACCGGATTAAAGAGGCGTTGACGCAGACATAGAAATCTTATTCACAGGCCCCGCATATCCACAAACAACCAGGGTGGATGCGGGGCCTTACGTTTTTTTAACCAGGACAATCCTCAGATCCATGACATTGGTCCCGGTAGGTCCGGTCACAAGCAGGTCACCGGTCGCCTCAAGATAATGGTAAGCGTCATTATCGGCCAGATAGGCATCAATATCCAGACCCATATCCCGGCCACGGCCGGATGAAAGGTTATCGACCATCCCTCCGGCGGCATCGGTCGGTCCGTCCGTTCCATCGGTGCCGCCGCTGAGAATGACGACCTTGCCCGGGAGTTGATTGATCTCGCGTGCCGATACGAGGGCGAATTCCTGGTTCCTTCCGCCCTCACCATGCCCTTTGACCACCACCGTGGTTTCGCCGCCGCTGATGATGCATGCCGGTGCGCAGACAGGATTCCCGGAGATCAGAACTTCCCTGGCGATCGCGGCATGAGCAAGGGCCACGTCAGTGGTGTTTCCACCCATGCCGCAGGCGAGCACGACCACAGCATACCCCAAGCGTTCAGCCTTTGATTTGGCGGCCAGACAGGCCATGCGGTTGTCGGCCACGATGATGCTCGTCACCTTTTCGAAGACATCACTGGACGGTGTGGGTGATTTCTCAGCCTGCATCCCCTGCCGGATATGCGCCCGGATTGAATGCGGAGACGTTTCCATCAGTCCGTACCGGTCAAGGATGGCGGCCGCCTCCTGGTAGGTTGACCGGTCAGGGACGAATGGTCCGGCGGCGATCGTATCCGGTTCGTCGCCCGTCACATCGCTGAGCATGAGATTGATGACCGTGGCGGGATAGGCCGCCCGGGCCAAGCCCCCGCCTTTGATACGCGAGATGTGCTTTCGGACCGTATTTATTTCATGGATCGTGGCCCCGCACCTCAGGAGCATTCCGGTTAGTTCCTGTTTTTCAGCCAGGGAAATGCCCTCGGCCGGCAGGGGCAGAAGCGCCGAACCCCCACCCGAGATGAGCGCCACGACCAGGTCGCGCTCCCCGCAACCATTAAGCAGGTCGAAGACGCCCTGGGCCCCGGCGAGCCCGGCTTGATCGGGGATGGGATGCCCCGCCTCATGCACCGCGATCAGTTTGAGCGGCGCCGCATATCCGTACTTGACGATCACCAGACCACGGGTAATCCGGTCCGTCAGCCGCTTCTCAATCGCACAGGCCATGGCGGCGGAGGCCTTGCCGGCACCCACCACGATCAAACGGCTATAAGCGCTCAGATCGAACGGCCTACCCCCCACCCAGAGGGTATCGCCCGTACGTTCAAGGCATGCCAGCACGGCCCTTTCCGGGTCGACGGCCTCAACGGCCGCATCGAAGATGGCCCGCGCATGTCGGCGCATACTCAAAAGGTCTTTATCCATTATCAATCCCAATATAGCATACCATTTACCATGCTCGAGAACGACCTCAAAACCAAAATCGATAAGGATACCCTGAAACAGCGGCCCGGCATCGGCATGCTACGTCATCATGGCAGCGGATCGCACCTTTGGCCTCCCTCCGTCGCTAAAGAAATTTCACATATCACCGATAACAAAGGTGAGGCAAAAGCACGGGGGGATGAGGATGAACGCAAGCGGTATTCAAGCATACAAGAAGGTCCAGGTCGAGACTGCCGATCAGGGGACACTGATCCTTATGTGTTATGATGGCGCCATAACCTTCCTCAGAAAGGGGAAGCTCGCCATGCTCAACAAAGAAATCGTTGCATGCAGCACCTATTTGGGCAAGGCCCAGAATGTGCTGTGGGAACTAACCAACAGCCTCAATCTCAATGCCGGCGAGATTGCGCATAACCTGGAAGCGCTGTACAACTATATGATCAGGCGCATTATCGATGCTGAATACCACAACAAACCCGAAGCCCTCGATGAGGTCATCAAGTATCTGCTTGAGCTCAAGGAATCATGGGAAAAAATCATCCGCAAATAAGCCAACGGCTCAAGAGCTGGCATACAATCGCCGAAAAACAAGTCACAGCCCTGGCCAAAGGGGACTTTGACGAGCTATCGGTGCTGATCGATCAATCCGTCTCCATCCAGACCAGCCTGGATGCTGATCTGTCGCATATTCATCCGCATGCACTCGACCGGGAGTCTCTCGCCCTGCTGCGCTCAATCCAGAAGATCCAAGCCGCCCTGGTGGTGGAGATGCAAAAGGGCTGCGCCATGCTTTCAGACAAGATCGATACACTACGCAAAAATGTTGTTTCGATCAAGGGGTACAAACAGAGCAGCCCCGGCATCGCACCGCGTTTTTTCAATAAACACACCTAGACTTAAGAACCCCGGCCCCCAATATCTCCATACAGGATAATTGACAGCACCGCGTATTTCCCATACATATCTTCCATTATGCGCATCATCCTGGCTTCAGCATCACCACGCCGCAAGGAGCTCTTATCCCTGCTGGGGGTCGTCTTCGAGGTGATCGTCCCTTCTGTCGATGAGCTTCATCTTCAAGGCGAACACCCACCGGAATTCTGCGCGCGACTCAGTCGTGAAAAGGCACTGTCCATCGCACCGGATTATCCAGATTGCCTGGTAATCGCGGCCGATACGGTGGTCGTGATCGAGGAAAAAATTCTGGGCAAGCCCCAGGATGAAGAACAGGCCCGCGCTTACCTGCGCATGCTCCGGTCGCGGGCGCATGAGGTATATACCGGTTATTGCCTGGCTTACGTAAGCCAGGACCGCATCACCACCAAGGTGGTGCGTTCCACCGTCCACTTCCGCGACATGTCGGAAGAAGAAATCACCTGGTATGTCGCCACGCGCGAACCCATGGACAAGGCCGGGGCCTATGCCCTGCAGGGACACGGCGCGGCCTTCATCGACCGCATCGACGGTTCGCATACCAATGTGATCGGACTGCCGCTTTCCGATCTGTACAACGATCTAAAAACATTCGACATCAAGCTCAAGACCCTGTAAGGAGGCTTGCTATGGAAAGATTCATCATGGCCATCGATCAAGGCACGACCGGCTCGCGCGTGATGATCGTGAACAAACGGGGAGACATCGTAGCCAGCGCCTATACGGAATTCCCGCAGATCTATCCCAAGCCAGGATGGGTCGAGCACAATCCCGAGATCATCTGGGATTCTACCAAGCAGGTCATGCGGCAAGCGCTCTCCGAGGCGTCGCTGACGCCCAAGGACATCCAGGGCATCGGGATCACCAACCAGCGCGAGACATCGGTGCTCTGGGACCGTCAGAGCTTACGGCCGGTGCACAATGCCATCGTCTGGCAGTGCCGCCGCAGCGCTCCCATTTGCGACGATCTGAAGCGCCAAGGGCTTGAGGAGTTGTTTCACTCCAAGACCGGATTGGTACTGGACGCCTATTTCTCCGGCACCAAGGTCAAATGGATGCTGGATGAGGTGCCGGGCTTGAGGCAGCGGGCCGAGGCCGGCGAGATCGCCTTCGGCACCATCGATTCGTGGCTCATCGCCCGGCTCACGCGCGGCAAGGTGCATGTCACCGACTACACCAACGCCTCGCGCACCCTCATGTACAACATCCATGAAAAACGCTGGGACGAGGAACTCCTCAAGGTCCTGGACATTCCGGCCGGCATCCTGCCGAACGTAGTGGATTCGGCCGGCGTGGTCGGAGTAACCGCATCCGACATCATCGGTGACGGCGTGCCGATCGCCGGGATCGCCGGGGATCAGCAGGCGGCGCTGTTCGGCCAGGGCTGTTTTTCCGCCGGTCAGGCCAAGAACACCTACGGCACGGGCTGCTTCATGCTGCTCAATGTCGGCGACAAGGCGCTGGATCCGAAGAACGGCCTGATCCTCACCCTGGCGTGCGACGCCCAGGGGCGTCCGTGCTATGCCATCGAGGGCTCGATCTTCATCGGCGGGGCCGTGGTGCAGTGGCTGCGCGACGGTCTGGGCCTGGTCACGAACGCCGCCGAAACCCAGGCTATCGCCTTAAGCGTTCCCGACACGCATGGCGTCTACCTGGTCCCGGCCTTCGCCGGCCTGGGCGCGCCCTACTGGGACATGTACGCCCGCGGCGGGATACTGGGCCTGACGCGCAGCACCACGCGCGCGCATATCGTGCGCGCCGCGCTGGAGGGCATCGCCTATCAGGTCAAGGACCTGGTCGGGGCCTTTGAAGGCGCCACCGACATGCGGTTCACCGAGCTCAGGGTGGACGGCGGCGCCTGCCGCAACGATTTTCTCATGCAGTTTCAGGCCGATATCCTAGGACTCAACATCGACCGTTCGCAGTACATCGAATCGACCGGCATGGGGGCCGCCTTCCTGGCCGGCATCGCGACCGGATACTGGAACGCCGGCGACGAGATACGCGGCTTGCGCGCTTGCCAGGCGGTCTTTTCTCCCAAGATTCCATCCTCAGAGCGCCAGACACTCTATCAGGGTTGGTGTGACGCCGTGAAACGGGTGCAGTGCGAGGGCTGATGCGCTTTTTTACCTATCTTGGTCGTGTCACGCTGACCTTTCTCGAGCAGATCGGGGCCATCGGCCTGTTCCTCTTCGAGGTGGCGCTGTGGCTCCCACGCAGGCCCTTCTTCATTCGCGAGCTCTTCAAGCAGATGGATTTCATCGGCATCCGCTCCAGCACGGTCATCCTCCTGACCGGCATGTTCACGGGCATGGTCACGGCCCTGCAATCCCACTACGGGTTCCGGTTATTCGGCGCCGAGTCCCTGGTGGGATCGACGACGGCCCTGGGCCTGCTGCGGGAACTGGGGCCGGTCCTGGCGGCCCTGATGGTGACCGCCCGGGCGGGGTCGGCCATGTCGGCCGAGATCGGGACCATGCGCGTGACCGAGCAAATCGACGCCCTGACCGTCATGGGCGTTAACCCAATCCAGTATCTCGTCATCCCCCGCATCATCGCCGCGATCATCATGCTGCCGATGCTGACTTTGGTCTTCGACGCCATCGGCATGATCGGCTCCTGGGTCGTGGGGGTGAAGCTCTTAGGGATCGACCAGGGCATGTTCATGTCACGCATCGTGGAGTACGTGGATTACCAGGACCTGGGTGTCGGGCTGGTCAAAGCCACCTTCTTCGGGTTTATCCTCTCCACGGTCGGCTGTTACAAGGGCTTCACCACTTCCGGCGGCGCGGAGGGCGTGGGCAAAGCCACGACCTTCTCCGTGGTCATCTCGGCCGTGAGCATCCTGGTGGCGGATTACGTCCTTACGGCGTTGATGTTCTAAGCGCACCAGCCCTTCATTCGGAAATAGGGCAATTTTTTCTTGTGCGAGCCACTTGACTATCACGGATGCTTATGCTAGCACCAACCACACGTTTGTGGGGCCGTAGCTCAGCTGGGAGAGCGCATGAATGGCATTCATGAGGTCGAGGGTTCGATCCCCTTCGGCTCCACCAACAATCTTTCAACCTTATTCCGCGCCAACACAAAAAGAATGCTTTGACAACTTGATTTTCATAGCTGTCAAGTTATCTTCTTCTTGTTATCTCTTTTAACACGGCGCGCCACCATTCACTGAATGGAAGGGGGGGAAGATATGAAACATGCCCGGCGGTTCATCCTTATACTTGCCCTGGCAGCTATATGGGCGACTCTCTGCGCCACTGGCTGTAGCGGTGGTGGTGGCGGCGGCGGTGCATCCAGCAGCACCAATGGCGGATCAACACCTGAAACTACCGCACCTGCAATCCTATTGGCATCCAACGATCTGGGCATGCACTGCATGGACAGAGAATTCTCCATCTTCTCCATTCTCCCGCCCTTCAATGTCGTCCATGCCCAAATTTTGATACAGGACAATACGGGACTACCCAGCCTGCAAAACGCCGCCACCGTGAATGTATTTTACAGCTCCTTTGCCGATCCTTCCGGATCCATCAATACGACAAGTTCCGACAAAACTGACTTCTGGTCGTATGCTGCCGACCTCTTCGGTCAAAACATCTCTGCCGGTCAAGGTCTGACAGGGCTCTATATGCCTGGAGATGACCCCCAGAGGCATTTATTGCAGCCCATGGCCTATGATGCAACCTATCAATGGTTCGCCGCTTTCGGTATCCCTATTACCCCGCTCGATGATTCGCATCAAACCAATACCTACCCCCTGCTGCGAATCAGCGCCTATGCGCAACAGGCAACCACATCCCTCTGCCATCTGGACATCGTGGTGCCGGTGGCTACGGAGACCGATTGTCAGAGCTGCCATAAGACCGGCGGCATCGCGGCCGAAACCGGTATCATTACCTGGGCAACGGATACGGATGTAGAGGTCCAGGCCAAGAAGAACATTCTCAAACTGCATGATTTTGATCAAGGAACCGACCTGGAGGCAGCGACCCCGGTGCTGTGTGCCCAGTGCCATTATTCGGCCGCATTGGATTTGTCTGGGGGCGGCCCCTCAGGAGATCAGATCGGAAACCCCACCTTCTCACGCGTCATGCATCAATTCCATGGAGACCTCACCATCGGCGGCAGTCCTGTTTTTCCACCCAATGGATCGGTCGACGGGACATGCTATCAATGCCATCCCGGCAAGGTCACCCAGTGCCAGCGTGGTGCCATGAAGACGGCCGGGCTTGACTGCCGCAACTGTCACGGCTCAATGGCGTCCGTGGGTGGTGAAACAAACCTCCAAGCCGGTGGGAGCATCGACGGCACCAATGACGGGAATCCACGTCGACCATGGAAGGATCTCCCGCGTTGCCAGTCCTGCCATACGGGGGATGCCGTTGACTATCTGAGCGGAGTCAATCTGGTTGCCGACAATAATTGGTCATTCCGCCTGCGACAGGCCTATGTTACGGGCGACGGCTCGGCATCCCCCTTATTGGCCGTCAATAAAAGATTCGCCGAGAATGACAACACCTTGTACCGCTTCAGTAAAGGACATGGAGGCGTCATGTGCCAGGGTTGTCATGGGAGTACGCATGCCGAATGGCCTAATGCCAATGCGAGCGCCAATGACAATATCGCGGCGGTACAGTTGCAGGGATACTCTGGGAAGATTATGAACTGCGCCGCCTGCCATAAGGATGGGTCTCTGCCCCGTACCACAGCGGGCCCGCATGGCTTGCACAACGTGAATGACGCCAGATGGTATAATGGCGGCCATGAAGACGCGTATGAGAGCGATCCGGACAACTGCAAAGCCTGTCACGGACTCACTCTGACCGGGACCCCTCTGGCGCGGGTTCCTATCGCCCGTACATTCTCGGTGGAGGATGGGACGGTCAGTATTGCCAAAGGCAACCTGGTAAGCTGCAACCGCTGCCACGAGATGCCCGATTGATCTTGTTCCCGTCCCGGCAAGGGTGATGGATTATGCCCGTCCTTGACGTGAGGTCTGTCTAAACGATCAGCCTCTTCAAAACGCCTCGTAGCAAAAGGTTCCCGGAAGGGAAGCTCCAGCTTGACAAGACCAGAAGGATAACCCATGATGGGTTCGCATGGTATTCACCAATAGTTAAACACAGGCAACAACAAGAAAATGAGGTAACAGAGGATGAAACTCAAAGGTTCACAGCGGACCTACCTGCGCGGATTGGCCCATAAGCTCAAACCGGTCGTCCAGGTAGGCAGAAACGGGGTAAGCGCGGATGTGCTGTCCGCAGTCAGGGAAGCGCTTGAATTCCATGAGCTTATCAAGCTCAAGTTCCTGGAGTACAAGGAACAGAAAGACGAGCTGGCGCACCAGATAGCGGAGCAGACCGACAGTGAACTGGTCGGCAGGATAGGCAATATGGCTATTCTTTACCGTGAGCAACCCGACCCCGAAAAACGCAGGATCGTGCTGCCGAAAATAAAATCCTCGGACTCTTGAGCTGTTCGATTTTTCGATTGCTATTTTTGCTGCGCTCCCCTATCTGAGCTGATCAGGTCCAATCCATAGCAAAAGGGGTGTCGTGTATGATCAAGGCAAATGAGAACTATCTCAAGCTCACCGCCAACTATCTCTTTTCCGATATCGCCAAACGGGTGCGCGCCTTTCAAGAGGCCCATCCCGAGAAAGAGATCATCCGCTTAGGCATCGGCGACGTGACGCGGGCTCTGCCCAAGGCCTGCATCGAGGCCTTCCATGCCGCCGTGGACGAGATGGGCGACGACGCCACCTTCAAGGGTTATGGTCCGGACTACGGCTATGACTTCCTGCGCGAAAAGATCGCCCGGGATGACTACCTGGCAAGAGGCGCCGATATCGCCTTCGACGAAATCTTCATCAGCGACGGCGCCAAGAGCGACACCGCCAATATCCAGGAGATATTCAGCCACGATATCCAGGTGGCGATTCCCGATCCGGTCTACCCGGTCTACATCGACACCAATGTCATGGCCGGCCGGGCCGGCGACCCAGAAAACGGCCGCTATGCCGGGATCGTGTACCTGGAAGGCACCAAGGCCAACGGCTTTGTCCCCGATCTGCCGAATAAGCCCGTGGACCTGATCTACCTGTGCTTCCCCAACAATCCCACCGGCGCGGTCATTACCAAGGAGGCACTCAAGCGCTGGGTAGATTACGCCCGCGAGCACCAGGCACTCATCATCTATGACGCGGCCTATGAGGCTTTTCTGCGCGATGAGAGCCTGCCGCATTCCATCTACGAGATCGAGGGCGCCAATGAGGTGGCCATCGAATCGCGCAGCTTCTCCAAGACCGCCGGATTCACCGGCACGCGCTGCGCCTATACCGTGGTGCCCAAGGCCTGCACGGCCTACGATTCCACGGGCAAGCGCCAGGCGCTACACCCCTTGTGGAGCCGGCGCATGTCCACCAAGTTCAACGGCGTCTCGTACCCTGTCCAGCGCGCGGCCGAGGCCGTGTATTCCGCCCAAGGCAAGCTCCAGGTGCATGCGCTGACCGATGGGTACATGGCCAATGCGGGATTAATCCGCCAGGCCATGAATGACCTGGGTTTCGACTGCGTGGGCGGGATCAATTCCCCCTATATCTGGGTGGACTGCCGCATGGATTCCTGGGACTTCTTTGAGTTGCTCCTTACCCAAGCGGGCGTGGTCACCACCCCGGGGGCGGGTTTCGGCCGTTGCGGCCAGGGTTTCATCCGTATCAGCGCCTTCAACAAACGCGAGAACGTCGAGAAAGCCATGGTACGCATCCGTGAAACCCTGGGGGGCACCCGCTAGGCCGTGCGGCCTATGGGACACGACACCGATGCGGCATTAACCACCGCGCCCATACCGGCGCTGATCGCCAAACTCGCCGTCCCGGCCAGTGTGGGCTTTTTCTTCAATACCATGTTCAACGTCGTGGATACCTTCTTCGGCGGTATGATATCCACCCAGACTCAGGCGGCGCTCTCGCTTTCCTTCCCGGTCTTCTTCATCATCATCGCCCTGGGCAGCGGACTGGCCAACGGCGCCACTGCGGTCATCGCCAACGCCCTGGGCGCCGGCCGCGACCAGGATGCCCGGGTGCTGAGCAGCCAGACCGTCAGCCTGGCCTGCCTGTCGGCTGCTATGCTGACGGCCATCGGCATGCTCGCCGCCAGGCCGCTCTTCATCTTCCTGGGCGCCAGCCAGGCGTATCTCGGCGATTGCCTGGCGTATATGTACACCATCTTCGCCGGCACGCTCTTCTTCCTGGGCGCCTATGCCTGCAATGCCATTCTGAACGCCGCCGGGGACACCCGTTCATTCAGGAATTTTCTGATTATGGGCTTCCTGGCCAATCTCATCCTCGACCCCTGGTTCATCTTCGGCGGTCTCGGGGTTCCGGCCATGGGCATTGTCGGTCTGGCTTTATCCACCATCCTGATCGAACTGATGGGAACCCTTTACCTGGCCGGCAAGGTCGGGCGAACCGGCCTGCTTGGCGCTTCCGGTTTGAAGGACTTCCGCCCCCGGCGTGGACCCATTGGCGTCATCATACGCCAGGGGCTGCCCGCCAGTATCAACATGCTCACCGTAGGTCTGGGCATATTCGTCATCATCGCCTTTATCAGCCCCTTCGGCAAAGCGGCCGTGGCCGCGTACGGCATCGCCGTGCGCATCGAGCAGATCGTGCTGCTGCCGGCCATCGGCTTAAGCGTCGCGACCCTGACTCTGGTGGCTCATAGTAACGGGGCACGCCTCTTCGGGCGCATCGCTCAAACGCTGCGCACAGTCCTGGTCTATGGCGGGATCTGCATGGTAGCAGGCGGGCTGACTATTTTCCTGCTGGCCGAAGCCTGCATGCGCATATTTTCCGCCGACACCGAAGTGATCCACATCGGCGCGACCTACCTGAGGATCGACGCCTTGGCCCTATATGCCTATGTGATCCTCTCGGTGCATGTCGCTACCCTGCAGGGCATCAAAAAACCCGGCTTTGCCGTGCTGATCGGGGTGCTGCGCCAGATCATCGCCCCGGCCACGGTCTTCACCATCCTGATCAAGATCTACCACTCGGGACTCTTAGGTGTCTGGTGGGGCATCTGCTTCATCACCTGGGCGGCAGCCGTCATCACCGCGCTGTATGCGCGTCGGCTCTTGAAAAAAGCGCTCGAATCATCATAATAGAGAACATGCAGGTATACCGCGAGCAACTCAGGGCTCCACGGCGCATAGCAGGTACACGTTCGAAGATCTACGATCTACTCCTCTACATTCTGCTCATGGCCGCTGGTATTGCTCTGGTCCTCCTGGGCGCCGAACGACTGGGATATCACTGGCAGTGGTATCGTATCCCCCATTACCTCATGACCCATGACGGAACGCATGCCGTCCCCGGACCATTGCTTCAGGGTTTGTTGGTCACGTTTCATATCACGGGCATCAGCCTGGTGGCGGCCAATGCAATCGGCCTTGTCACAGCGCTCTTCAGGCTTTCGAGATCCCTGGCGGCGCGTATTGTAAGCCGCGGATATCTCGAATTTTTCCGCAACACCCCGCTCTTGACACAACTCCTCTTCATCTACTTTGTGGTCGCCCCCGTGTTCAAGCTAAGCGCCTTTACCTCGGCCGTCCTGGGCTTGAGCCTGTTCGAGGGCGCCTATATCTCGGAGATCATCCGCTCCGGCATTATTTCCATCCACAAGGGCCAGTGGGAGGCTTCCTCCTCTCTGGGGTTAAGCACCCGGCAGACCTATGTCCATGTCATCCTACCGCAAGCCCTGCGCCGGGTGCTGCCGCAGCTGACCAGCCAGGCCATCACGCTTATCAAGGACTCGTCCCTGGTGAGTGTCATCGCCATCTATGATCTCACCATGCGGGCTTCGGTGATCGTCTCGGAAACCTTCCTGACCTTCGAGATCTGGTTTGCCGTGGCGGCCATCTACCTGATGATCGCGGCCGTGCTGTCGACGGGCGCCCATACCCTGGAGATACGGTTGAAGGGTAAATTCGCCTGAATGAAAAGGAGGTTACGGTGAAAAAGATTGCGATAACAGCCATGGTGATCGGGGTTTGTATGGTGCTCGTCGGCAATACCCAAGCCGCTGGCGTCAAAGATCAGCTCAGCAACGAGAGCACCCTGGAGCAGATCATGCGCCGCGGGGTTATGCGGGTTGGCATGGATACCTTCGTGCCCTGGGCCATGAAAGACAAGACCGGCAGGCTGATCGGCTTCGAGGTCGATGTGGCTTCGCGGCTGGCTAAGGATATGGGGGTGAGGGCCGAGTTCATACCCACCAAGTGGTCGGGCATCATCCCGGCCCTCTTGACGGGAAAGTTTGACATCATCATCGGCGGCATGGGCATCCGTCCGGACCGCAACCTGAAGGTAAACTTCTCCCTGCCCTACGATTACACCGGCATGTCCTTGGTGGCGCACAAGGAGCTCGCCCGGGGCTTCAATGCCTTAAGCGATTTCAACCGGCCGGAAGTCACGATCGCGGCGCGTCTGGGCACCACGGCGGCCTCCGCGGTCAAGCAATACCTGCCGCGGGCCAAGGTGCGGCTCTTCGACAACGAGGCCCAGGCCGTCCAGGAGCTCCTGCTCGGCAGGGTGCACGCCGTGGTGGCCTCCGCCCCCCTGCCGCAATTCCAGGCGCTGAAACACCCTGACAAGCTCTTTGTCCCGCTCAAGGATACCTTTACCAAGGAGCCGATCGGCTTCGCCGTGCGCAAGGGCGACCCCGACATGCTCAACTACCTCGACAACTGGATCCGGGTGGTCGATTCCGAGGGGTGGCTTAAAATACGCAAGCATTACTGGTTCGAGACCCAGGACTGGCAGAAGCTCATCAACTAGAGAACGAGAGACCCAGGACCGGTCATGTTCCTTACACCGACGGAGGCCGCCGCCTTGAGCCGGAACAGGTGATGAAAAGATCCATGCCGAGAAGCCGTTATCAGCCGAACCTGCTCGATGCCCTGATCCTGCTCGCCGCCGTGGGACTGATCCTGTATCTCGCCTTCTGGTTCAAAAGCGGGACCCACTACACCTGGCACTGGGAGGTCATGTCCCAGTACTTCCTGCGCTATGACCCTGATCTCAAGCAGTGGGTCCCCAATCTGCTGCTGCAGGGCTTCATCATCACGATCAAGATCAGCATCTGGGCCACCGTGCTCGCGATCATCCTCGGAACGATGATGGGCATCGTGCGCACCCGTCCCACGTTGTTGTCTCGTCTCCTGGGCCGTACCTACGTGGAACTGGTCCGCAACGTCCCGCCCCTGGTCCTGATCTTCATCTTCTATTTCTTCATCAGCGACCAGATCCTGGGTTTGATCCGGATCGACGCCATCATCCGCTCCGGGCCGAACCTTGTCCAGTCCATGGTGAGCGTGTTGTTCACGCCGCCGGAGCAGATAAACAACTTTATGGCCGGGCTCATCACCTTGGTGATCTACGAAGGTGCCTATATCACGGAGATCGTGCGCGCCGGGATCGAATCCATCGAGCGCGAGCAGTGGGACGCGGCCAAGGCGTTGGGCTTCACCCGGCGGCAGATGATGCGGCACGTCATCCTGCCCCAGGCCCTGGCGCGCAATCTGCCGCCGCTGGCGGGACAGCTCGTCTCCACCATCAAGGATTCGGCCATCGTCTCGGTCATCTCCATCCAGGAGCTGACTTTCCAGGGCCTGGAGCTCATGAGCGCCACCTACCTGACCTTTGAGATCTGGATCACGATCACGGCCCTGTATTTCATCCTGACCTTCGGATGTTCCCTCGGGGTCCGGCGCCTTGAGATCATGTCGCGCCGGCATGGAACATCTTATCATCACGCCTAACGCCATGTGAAAGCAAGGATCGGAGCAACGGGAGGAGAAGATGTCTTGCATTCCATGGAAATTCTTATTAGAAGGTAGGCATACACGACATGTCCCAACAAGTGATAGGAGCGAAGCCATGCCAAGACTTTTGTCCAGGATGAATACGCGTACCCTGATGGTCCTTCTTATCATGGCCTGCATGCTCACGGCCTGCTCAAAGCAGAGCGCTCAGCCGCCCCAACCCAAACCGAAAATTTCCACTAAGGCACCTTCGGCCGCCATAGCGCCCTTAAAGGCCCGGCCGCTCTATTTGACCGATTTCCGCACCGCCATCACCCAGGTGGCCCGCTACGCCATACCCGCCGTGGTGCATATCGAAGTAACCCAGCGCGAAGTGGTGGCCAACCCTATGGCGCCCATGGAAAGCGATCCTTTCTTCCGCTTCTTCTTCGGCAACCCCCGCGCGCCCAGAAAGTTCAAACGCGAGCTCAAGGGTCTGGGCACCGGCATGATCATTGATGACAAAGGCCATATCCTGACCAACAATCATGTGGTGGCCGGGGCTACCGAAATCGAGGTACAGCTTTCATCCGGCCGGCAATACCCGGCCACGCTGGTGGGGGCCGATCCCAAGACCGACCTGGCGGTGATCAAGATCGAACCCAAGGAAAAACTCCCGTCAGTGACCTTCGGCAACTCCGACAAGATGGAGGTCGGTGAGTGGGTGGTGGCCATCGGACATCCCAGAGGACTGGATCAGACCGTGACCCAGGGGATTATCAGCGCCAAACACCGCCAGGGCATCACCGACCCCAGCAGCTACCAGGACTTTCTGCAGACCGACGCGCCCATCAACCCCGGCAACAGCGGCGGTCCGCTCCTGAATCTCTCGGGCCAGGTCATCGGGGTCAATGCCGTGATCGCCTCGGAATCCGGGGGCTTCGAAGGTATCGGCTTCGCCATCCCGAGCAACATCGCCGTGCATGTCTCCAACGGGCTGATCGCCAAGGGCAAGGTGGATCGCGGCTGGATGGGTGTCACGATCCAGGATCTGACTCCGGAAATCGCCCAATCTCTCGGTTTGGATACACCCCAGGGAGCTTTGATCGCGGATGTGATCAAGGCCGGACCGGCCGAAAAAGCAGGGTTAAAACCCGGTGATGTCGTATTGTCCTTGAACGACAAGGACATCCCGGATAGCGGGACCTTGCGCAATGCCGTGGCCAACTCCCCGATCGGAACCTTGATCAAGCTCACCATCTGGCGCGACAAGCGCGACCAGGAGATCACGGTCATGGTCGGGAATCTGGATGAAGCGGCCAAGGCCATAACTGCCGCTCTCAAGGAGCGCCTGGGCGCGGTTTTCCGGCCCTTGAAACCCGCCGAAGCAAGCAGTCTCGGTATTGATCCATCGGTGGGCGTCGTGGTCGGCAAGCTGGAAACAAAAGGCCCCATGGCCCAGGTCGGCTTTGAAGTGGGCGACGTGGTCCTAGGCGTCAACGGCCAGCAGATCGACAGCGTGGAGACTTTGGCCGCGCTCATCGACAGCCTGCCACACAACCGCAGGGTCTCACTGTTCGCCATGGACCACAACAGCCGCCGGACCGGCAATGTCGTGATCGAGGTGCGCTAGGCTTCAAGTATTCAACCGTTGAAATGGGGGTAAGTAATGGCGCTCAATGAACTGGCCGGCAGACCGGCGCCGGCCGAGTTGCTGGTGAATATACCCAAGCTGATCAGCGCGTATTATGTCGCGCATCCCGACCCTTATACGCCGGGACAGCAGGTCGAGTTCGGCACCTCGGGCCACCGTGGTGTATCCTTCAAGGGCAGCTTCAATGAGGACCATATCCTGGCCATTACCCAGGCCATCTGCTGGTTTCGTCAGGCGCAGCGCATCAGCGGTCCCTTATTCCTGGGCCTTGATACGCATGCTCTCTCCGAGCCGGCCGCGATCACGGCCCTGGAGGTTCTGGCGGCCAATGACGTAACGGTGTGCATCCAGGACGGCTATACCCCCACGCCGGTTATCTCGCATGCCATCCTGACCTACAACCACGGGCGAGAGGCCGGCCTAGCCGACGGCATCGTCATCACGCCCTCTCACAACCCGCCCGATAACGGCGGATTCAAGTATAACCCGCCTCAGGGCGGACCGGCCGATACCGTGATCACGGATTGGGTCGCGGACAAGGCCAACACCCTGTTAAAGAACGCTAACCGCGAGGTCAAGCGCATGCCCTACAGCCGGGTCTTACAATCCGGCAGGCTCCAGGTGCATGATTACATCAAGCACTACGTGGACGATTTGATCAACATCATCGACCTGGAGGTCATCAAGACGAGCCGCCTCAAGATCGGGGCCGATGCCCTGGGCGGCTCGGGCCTGGCGTTCTGGGGCGTGATCGCCGAAACCTACGGCCTGAACATCGATGTCCTGCACGGCCATCCCGACCCAACTTTTAGCTTCATGACCGTGGACAAGGACGGCAAGATCCGTATGGACTGCTCCTCGCCCCAGGCCATGGCCGGCCTGATCGAGCTGAAAGACCGCTATGACATCGCCTTCGGCAACGACCCGGACTTCGACCGCCACGGCATCGTAACCAGGAGCGCCGGGCTCATGAATCCCAACCACTACCTGGCCGTGGCCATCGACTATCTGTTCCGCAACCGCACCGGCTGGCGGGTTGATGCCGCCGTGGGCAAGACCTTGGTGAGCAGCTCCATGATCGACCGCGTGGCTGGTTCCCTGGGCCGCAGGCTTTCGGAAGTGCCGGTGGGGTTCAAGTGGTTCGTGGACGGACTGATAGACGGCTCCTACGGCTTCGGGGGCGAAGAGAGCGCCGGAGCCACATTCCTGCGCAAGGACGGCAGGGTGTGGACCACGGACAAGGACGGCTTCATCATGGATCTCCTGGCGGCCGAGATTACGGCCAAAACCGGGCGCGATCCGGCCGAGCACTACCGGGTGCTGACCGAGCGCTTCGGCGTTCCCGTCTATGAGAGGATCGACGCCTCGGCCGATGCCGCTCAGCGTGCGGTGCTCAAGAAACTCTCCCCGGCGCAAGTATCGGCCGCGACCCTGGCGGGCGAGCCCATCACGGCCGTTCTGACCGAGGCGCCCGGCAACCGGGCCGCTATCGGCGGGCTCAAGGTGGTGACGGAAAACGGCTGGTTCGCGGCCCGGCCTTCAGGCACCGAAGACGTCTATAAGATCTATGCCGAGAGCTTCAAGGGCACGGATCATCTGGCCCGCATCAAAGCAGAGGCCCAGGCCATCATCAATGCGGCCTTTGAAGCCGCGCTTACATAGCGCCATTAGATGACTTCCAGCACCCTCCAGAGAAACCATTTAGCCTTACGAATCTCGCTGCTGGGCATCGTTGGCGGCTGCCTCGCCTTCCTGCTCTTCTCAAACCCGGATACCGGCGGATCGCGCATCCTGGGCGAGGTCATGAACTGCGGGCATTTCGCCCTCTTCGGCGTCATGGCCATAGCGCTTTTCTTTTTCTTCGAACTGGGTCGTCCCAGGGGGCTTAGGAATCACGCCCTGGCCTGGGGTCTGACGATCCTGCTGGGACTGGGCACCGAATGCATCCAGCTCTTTCTGCCGGGGAGGTTTTTCGAACTCAGGGACCTGTTCTATGACGCCCTGGGAGCTTTCACCTTTCTGGCCTTTGTGCACTCCTTCCGGATGGCCGATGGCCTACGGCGTCTGAGAACGCGTATCGTGCTGGTGTTGATCTGCCTGGCCGCCACGACGCCCATCTGGCTGGCCGTGGCCGAATGGGAACATATAGCGCAGGCCTTCCCGCTCATCAACTCGTTCGAGACCAAGGACGAGTTGTCACGCTGGGAGGCTAAGGAAGCGAATCTCACGCTTACGCAGATGCATTCCAACCTTGGCAAGTACGCTGCCGAGCTGCGCCTCATGCCGGGGAAATACCCGGGCATGAACTCGGATTATTTTTACCACGATTGGCGGGGCTATCAGCACTTCGCCTGCGATATTTTTCTTTCCGGTGCTACCCCGTTAAGCTTCTCTATCCGCATCAATGACAAAGCGCACAATCAGGCCTATACTGACCGCTATAATCAGACCTTCATCCTCGCTCCCGGTCTCAACCACATCCGCATCCCTTTGCGCGATATCGCCACGGCGCCAGTCGGAAGGACCATGGACATGAGCGATATAACCTTGATCTGTATGTTTTCCTACCAGCTCAAGACACCGCGCACCGTGAAGATCGATAATATCAGACTTCTATAATTAAAGGAGGTTATATGAAGGTCATGGCCATCAGCTCATCGCCGCGCGGCGGCTCTCAGAGCAAGACCGAGATCATGCTCTCTGCCCTGATCAAGGGCATGCGGGCCTCCGGTGCCCAAGTGCAGGAGGTATACTTACGCAAACACAAGGTCCATTACTGCACGGGATGCTATACCTGCTGGACCAAGACTCCGGGAGTGTGCCAGATCAAGGACGACATGACCCTCAAGCTCTTCCCGATGTTCCTGGCCTCCGATATCGTGGTATACGGCTCGCCCTTGTACCATTTCACCATGAATGCCTGCATGAAGGCCTTTATCGAACGCACCCTGCCCATGGTGCAGCCCTTCCTGGTGGAAAAGAACGGCAACACCTCGCACCCCTTGCGGACAAAGCCCCCGGCTAGCGTCATGCTCTCCCTGGCCGGATTCCCGGAGATATTGGTCTTCCAGCACCTCTCCAGCCACGTGCGCTTCTTATTCGGCAAAGGCCTCTTGGGCGAGATCTACCGCCCGGCCGCCGAACTCTTGTCCAACCCGGCCTTCAAGCACAAGGTCGCGGATATCCTGGAAGCCACCACCCGGGCCGGCAAGGAACTCGTGGAAACCTCGCAGATCAGCCCCGCAACCATGGAGCGCATCACCCAGCCCATCTGCGACACCAAAATCCTACGCACCCTGGGCGACCTGATGTGGAAAACCTGCATCGCCGAAGGCATTACCACCAAGGAGTTCCAGGCCCGTGGCATGGTGCCTCGGCCGGACTCGATCGCGAGCTTCCTGGCCGTCATGCAGGTAGGCTTCAACCCTAAGAAGGCGGCCGACACGCAGGCCACTTTGCAGTTCACCTTCACCGGTGCGGTCGAGGGCACCTGCCACCTCTGCATCGACAAGGGGCAAATCGAGACTCACACCGGGCCGGCGGCCAAGCCCGACCTCAGCATCACCGCGCCCTTCGAGACCTGGATGGACATCATCACCAGAAAGGCGGACGGTGCGCAGCTCTTCGTGGACCAGAAATACACGGCCGAAGGGAATCTGGATCTGCTGATGAATATGGCCAAATTCTTCGGGACATAGATCAGTGATCGATACGAATTGCATTCATAACCGATGGGTGGAGCTTTTGCAAAACCCATCGGTTTTCTGGAAAAGGTGATGGGTTCCGCTCCGCTGCACCCATCCTTGGCCTGACTGGCCGCGCCACCACGGGCGAATGCATCGGCCTGGCCCAGATCGTGGGGCAGACCGGCTCCAAGAAACCCACGCCCCAGACCCCCATCCCCGGCCTCTACATGGTGGGCTCGGATGCCGGCGGCAAGGGCAACGGCACCGAATGCGCCGCGGACAGCGCCTTGTACCTCTACAATATTCTGAAATAGAAGAAAGGGCATAAGAACGCCCCCACATCCCCCACCCCCCTTACCCCCTCCGGGGGCTAAGGGGGCCAAAGGTAGTCAGGGATGGGCTGCCCCAAAAGGCGGCCCATCCCTGACTACCACCGCCTTCCCCTTCACGGCTCGATCGCCCACACGCGTTATGGTTTTTTTAGCTGATCAGCATAAAAACCTGCGATATCCATGCAAAAACAACAAAGCATGGCTCTTTTTGAAAGGTTATGTTAAGAAGTACTCATACATGAACAAGAATATCATCCGACATTTCCTTCAGCATATGGGTTTTTATACTGGCCAGGATAAACACGTTAGTTTTTAGAGGTGATAGATGTCTGAGAATAGTAAATCTTCGATAAAATGGTCTTTTATTGGAACGGTAATCGCTGCACTCATTGCTGGCGGTGTTGCGCTATTTATCCATTTTGATTCAAAGCAGAACCTTAGTAAATATATTGTATCGACAAAGGATGAAAAACAAGCAGAATCTCAAAAAATTGTTACAGTCACAATTGGCGAAGTTTTTATAACACCTGTAAGTTTTGATATGCCGGCAACATTTTATGCTGAAATTGTAAACCCAAACGCAGAAGTGGCAGAGGACTTTTTTGTTACACTCAATTTTGGCAGAGCGAAAATTGAAAAGTTTAGTATAAAACCTGGAGTCATTGTGGAAGGCCAGCCAATAGCTGACGCAGGCATTCTAAAATACAAAATCAAAAAGCTTACCCAAAATGAATCTTTGTACATCTACTGCTTTTTATCAGATCCAGTGTTTGATAAAATTGTTATAAATGGTGGCAATTTAACTTCTGAAGAAGCACTTAGCTTTAACGGCTACCAACAAAATCGTAAAAACATACATAATACCAATGCGTTGCTGAGAGTTGTTTTAATATTCTTTGGGATTCCTTTTGGAATTTACATCATGATTGTAATAATGAAATTAATAAATAAATGGCTTAAGCTTGAATGGTAACCAAACCGAACGTTTCACATGACCGGGCGATAAAACGCTCGTCCGGCCTGTTAACTTTCCGTTGGCATCACGCAACACCCGCCACTCCCGGTCTGGGGAGATCTGAACGCGAGGTGATGGCGGCGGCACCGGTCCGCGGGATTGGGCTGCAATCTTTTCGGCAGCCCAATCCTGCGGACAGCCTTTGATAACCGACCTGAGCATCCTCCCCCATATCCACACTGCCTGCTCGTAGCCCGCACCGCAGGCCCTTGGCCTTCTTCCCCTGGATAGGGGAAGAGGGGTGGGAGATGGGGTTGATCTTTTTGCCTTTGCTTTCCCGCCTTTCCCCAAGCGCCCTCCGATATTGACAGGGACAGGATTGATGGGATAGAGTCTGCTCGATTATTCAGGAGGATGTGATGGATTACAAGGATACCTTATGTCTGCCGCAGACGGCGTTTCCCATGAAGGCCAGTCTTACCAAGAAGGAGCCCGAGCTCCTGGAGCGCTGGGAAAAGGACCGCTTATACCACCAGATCATGGCCAAATCCGCGGGCCGCAAGAAGTTCATCCTGCACGATGGGCCGCCCTATGCCAATGGGCATATCCATCTGGGCACGGCGCTCAACAAGATATTGAAGGATATTATCGTCAAGTCTTTATTCATGATGGGCCATGACACCTTTTATAAGCCGGGCTGGGACTGCCATGGCTTGCCGATCGAACACCAGGTGGAGCTGAACCTGGGCGAGAAAAAAGGGACGTTAAGCAAGGTGGAGATCAGGCAGGAGTGCCGGGCCTATGCCGAGCGTTTCCTGGATATCCAGAGGGAGGAGTTCAAGCGCCTGGGCGTGCTGGGGTTGTGGGAAGATCCATACCTGACCATCACGCATGACTATGAGGCCACGATCGTGCGCGAGTTGGGCAAGTTCATCAGCCAGGGCTCGATCTATAAGGCGCGCAAGCCCGTGTACTGGTGCGCCACGTGCAAGACCGCTTTGGCCGAGGCCGAGGTGGAGTACCATGACCAGGTCACGCCTGCCATCTTCGTGCGCTTCAAGATGATCAGCGATATCAGCGAGCGCGTGCCTGAGCTCAAGGGCGAAGACGTGTCGGTGGTGATCTGGACCACCACGCCCTGGACGATACCTGCCAACCTGGCCATTGCCCTGCATCCGGACATGGAATACGCGGCGGTCAAAACCGGCAAGTATGGCGTCCTGATCATGGCGAACGAGTTGGTGGAAAGCGTGATGGCGGCCGCCGGGGTAAGCGATTACAAGACGCTGGCCGTCTTCAAGGGCAGCGTGCTGGAAAAGTTGAAGGCCCGGCATCCGCTCTATGAGCGTGAGTCGCTCCTGATCCTGGCGGACTTCGTGACTTTGGATACCGGTTCGGGGTGTGTGCATATCGCGCCCGGACACGGCGTAGAGGACTATGAGATCGGCAAGGTCTACGGTCTGGAGGTGTATGCGCCGGTGGACAATGACGGCTGCTTCACCAAAGATGTGGATGACTTTGCCGGCAGGTTCGTGTTCGACGCCAATGAGGACGTGAATAAGGCCCTGGCGGCCAGAGGGGCGTTGTTGAACGCCGCGCCTTACGCGCATTCTTACCCCTACTGCTGGCGATGCAAGCAGCCCATCATCTTCCGCTCCACGTGGCAGTGGTTCATCTCCATGGAGGCGGCTGACCTGCGCAAGAAAGCCCTGGCGGCCATTGACCGCGTGCGCTGGATCCCGGACTGGGGCCGCGACCGGATCTACAACATGATCCAGGGCCGGCCGGACTGGTGCATCTCGCGCCAGCGATCCTGGGGCGTGCCCATCCCGGTCTTTTACTGCAAGGACTGCGGCGAGCTGCTGTTATCGGGCGAAGTGGCCGAACATGTGGCCAAGATCTTTGAAAAGGAAGGTTCGGACGCCTGGTTTGCGCGTCCGGCCAGTGAGCTCCTACCGCCGGGTACGGTCTGCCAGGCCTGCGGCAAAACTGCGATCGAAAAGGAAGCCGACATTGTGGATGTGTGGTTCGACTCCGGGGTAAGCTATGCCGCGGTGTGCGAGCATGATCCCAAGCTGGGCGTGCCGGTGGACATGTACCTGGAAGGTTCGGACCAACATCGCGGCTGGTTCCATTCCACCCTGCTGGCCGCGGTCGGCACGCGCGGGGACGCGCCCTACAAGGCCGTCCTGACGCACGGTTTCGTGGTGGACGGCGAAGGCAAGAAGATGAGCAAGTCCTTGGGCAACACCATCGCGCCCCAGGAGATCATCGACAAGTACGGGGCCGAGGTCTTGCGGCTGTGGGTCAGCGCCCAGGACTACAAGAACGATATCCGCATCTCCGGCGAGATCATCGACCGGCTGGTGGAGACCTACCGCAAGATCAGGAACACGGTGCGTTTCATGCTGGGCAACCTGTCCGACTTCGATCCGGCCACGGACACGGTGGCGTACAAGGATATGCTGGAGCTCGACCGCTACGCCCTGCACGTCACCCAGGACCTGATCGAGAAGGTGGTGAAGGCCTATACCGATTTCGAGCCCTATGTCATCTACCAGCAGGTACACAACTTCTGCGTAGTGGACATGAGCTCGTTCTACCTCGATATCCTTAAAGACAGACTGTACGTGTTCCGCAAGGACAGCAAAGAGCGCCGTTCGGCGCAGACCGCTCTCTTTACAATCATCCATGACCTGACGCGTCTGATGGCGCCGATTCTGTCGTTCACGGCCGAGGAGATCTGGGATCACCTGCCGGCCTATGCCGGCAAGGAAGCCAGCGTCCATGTCAGCGCCATGCCGGTCAAGGACGAGGCCTTACGGGATGAAGCCCTGGCCGCCAAGTGGCAGCGCTTTATACTCCTGCGCCAGGAGGTATCCAAGGTCATGGAGCAGGCCCGGCGCGACAAGGTGATCGGGCATCCGCTGGATGCCCTGGTGCGGCTGACGGCCAAGAGCGAGACTTTTGACTTCCTGAATCTCGTCAAGCCCTTCTTGCGGGAGGTGTTGATCGTCTCCGAGGTGGAGGTGCTTGAAGGAGACGGACCTTACCTTGAGAGCGAAAGCTTCAAGGAGCTTAGAGTCGAAATCGCGCGCGCCGGCGGGGCCAAGTGCCCGCGCTGCTGGAACTACAGCCGTGATATCGGTGCGGACACAAAATTTCCCGAGGTATGTTCCCGATGCGCGACTCAGCTCGGATAAGGACCCTCCTCACCTGGGGCGCGTTCCTGATCCTGCCCTGCTATCTCGTGGACCAGGTTTCCAAGCTCTTGGTCCTGGAGAACCTCCCGATCGGAGAGGCCGTCGCCATCCTGCCGGGATATTTCGAGCTGTTGCATGTGCGCAATACGGGGGCGGCCTTCGGTATCCTACAGGGTCTTCCTGACCCCTTCCGGACGATCTTCTTCCTGGCCATTACGGTTGCAGCCTGCATAGCCATCGTCATGATCTTCAGAGCCTCCGATGATGACTCGGCGTTCTTGAAGGTGGCTTTATGCCTGATCCTGGCTGGCGCTTTAGGCAACCTGACCGACCGTCTCGTTCACCGTGAGGTCGTGGACTTCATCAATGTGCATATCCAGCAGTATCACTGGCCGACCTTCAATATCGCCGATACCTATATATCGCTCGGCATGCTCGGTCTGCTGGGGTATATGCTGAAAAGCCCTAAGCCGAAGCCCTGAACGGACTCGTCTGGCTTTCCGTGGACCATTCCTCGGGTTTGATCATGGCGGCGATATTGATGATGATGACCAGCTGGCCCTGGGGGTCCTTGTAAACGCCCTCGATGAACTCGGTGGAGATCTTGGCGAAAAAGGCCGGGGTAGCCTGGATCTTGGCCGGATCAATGACCAGCACATCCGAGACCTTGTCGACTACCATGCCCATGACGCGTTCCCTGACCCTGACGATCAGGAAGACCGTCTGAGGATTATACTCCTTCATCTCCAGACGGAACTTGAGCCTAAGGTCCATGATAGGTACGATGTCGCCGCGTAGGTTGATGACGCCCTTGATGAAATCGGGCACATTGGGCAACAGACTGATGTCCTGCAGGCCGATGATCTCCTCGACCATGTAGATAGGTACGGCATAGATCTCATTATCGAGCGAGAAGGTGATATAGGAGGTGTTGTCCCGATAGAGGTCGACCTCTTCGGCAGCCTCCATGGTCTTCTGCGGTTCTACGTTCTGGGCTTCGACCAGGATCTCCTCATCCATGCTTTCCGGCTCCTTATAGGCAGTGCGTACGGGTTTGGTTTCCGGTTTTGGGGCAGGAGGAGCGGCCTGCGGTTTTGCCGATCCCGGTTTGCCGGTCAGGCCTGGAAGCATAGCCGCACTCACCTCGACGATATCATCGGCATCGATCTGCAACGCCATTGGCAGGACGTCTATCTCCATAATCGAGGCAAAGACCAGGGCCTGTCTTCCGTGGCCGTCCCGGGCATTCCCGAGCACCTCACCCAGGGCGCTCAAATCCTGCTCGATGCCCGAACGTCCAGCCGTGATAAGGTAGAGCTGTCCTTTGTTCATTTTCTGCATGAGCAGGTTCTCGTCGAGTGCGCCTACGGTTTTAGCCTGGGGTTTGGGGGCAGGCGCGCCTTCAGTCTTCCGGGCATGGCCGCCAGCGGCCGCGCCTCCTTTCAAAACGGCCTGCAGGGCCTCAACCTGCTCGGAGATATCCATGGTATTGCTGGCGATGACATCCTCAAACATACTCTTGAGCATATCGGCGCCGTGCAGCAAGGTACTGGCTACATCGCTGGTGGGTATGAGCTTGCCCGCGCGGATGAGGTTGAGGACATCCTCCATGTTATGCGCCAGCTCGCCGATATTGGTCAGGTCCAGAAACTTGGAGCTGCCCTTGATGGAATGGGCGGCACGGAAAACGCGGTTGATTACCTCGGGATCGACATGCTCCTTTTCCGTCTCGATACGGATCAGGTCTTCTTCGATATCGGCAATATGCTCCTTGGATTCGGTTACGAACTCTTCGATCAGGTCATCAAATTCTCCCACGGCAACCTTCCTCCTGGCATACTCTCTACCTGCTTGCTATCGGCAGATGTCCCGGACAAACTTTAGCGTCCTTGAAGGGTGGAAAGTATGTTGACAAGAAAAGGGCACTGCCGGTATATACCTTACGATAACCCTTCAAGGAGGCCTTACGACGGTGCGGAGTTTGCGGATTGTTATCCTGGTGTGCGCGGTGCTCTCGACCCTGGGCCTGGCGGCGTGCGGAAATGTAAAAGGACATGATGAAGATGTCTCCATGAGCGTCCCGATCCATATGGAGGTACCCACCAATGAGCTGCAGCCCCGGATGGGTTTGTCGGGTTTCATCTTTGGCACCTTTGTCTTGCTGAATGCCTATATCCTGATGATTGCTGGCTGCGTGCTGCTGGTCGTCAAGGATCATGTCGTGGAGCGGCTGGTAAGCCTGGCCGGCATGGCCGGAGGCATGTTTGACCCGGGGTGGGCGCAGGGTAAGGTCATGACCTTGCTTGGCAAGCTGCAAAGCCATGAAACGCGCGTGCAGTACGGCGCGGCCGGATTGATCATTGGAGTGCTCCTAGCCTACTTCGGAGCCTGGATCGCCATGTAGATCAGGCGGATATGGCTTTCATGAGGAGCTTGTTGTAGCGCTGTTCATCCAGGGAATTCAGAAAGGCGCATCCGATCTCTTGTCCATGCGACCAGCAGACTTTGATCCCGAAGGTCTCACTCTGGTTGCCCAGCCGTATACCCAATCGTTTGCTTGAGGCCACCTCGTCTTCGAACCTGATCCGTATGCCGTTCTTGGATATATCCATGGCCATGGCGGTCTTCCACTGCGTTCCCGAATAAATATGAACGCGTATAGGTAAATCGGTTCTTGAGAAACGCCGTCGTTCCTTGTGCATGTAAGGTCAATGATAGGCTGCTATCCCCGTAAGTCAACCCCTGCGAAAAAAAACCACCGGTTTTCAGTCTCCCGTAAAAACGATTTATATTTCCATAATAAAAATATTGCATATCGGTAATATTTAGCGTACCATTGAAACCCATGGACAATCTCCTGTCTCGCATATCACGGCAAGAAATCGATGATGTGCTCTTTCACGCCCTTATGGCCGTCTACCGCTTCGAGTGGGACAAGATCAAACGCTTCGGTCTGGGGTACATGGAGATCCTGGCCTTGCAGATCTTAAGGCGCCGATCGCCCTTACGAATGCGCGAGCTCGTCAAAGAGCTCGGCCTGCCTTTCTCCAGCGCCACCCGGCTATTTTCGCGTCTGGAAACCGCAGGCTACGTGAGCAGGATTTATGCCCAGGAAGACCGGCGCGGGGTGCATATCCACCTTACTCAGGCCGGAGACGATATTGTCAGGAAGATCGAAGCGCATTCCTTTGAGGTCTTGCGCGCCAATACCAAGAAAATCGACGCTGAGATGCTCGACCACTTTATCGAGACGGCGCGCCATATGGAGAAACTCCTGGCTGTGCGGAACGATGTCCTGAAAAACATTGTCCCTTCCGACAGTCTTGAAGACGATACCATGGAGGTGGAATCATGAAGTGCTGCAAAACGATGGAATTGACTGGCAAGAATGTTTTGATTACCGGCGGGGCCTTGGGCATGGGCAAATCACTGGCCGGCCTGTTCCTGAAGGAAGGCGCGCGGGTCGCCATCGTGGATATCCGCGAGGCTGACCTGGAAAAGGCCCATGCAGAGCTGGCGTCGCTGGGTGCGATTAAGCCCTTTGTGTGTGACGTCTCGGACCGCCGGCAGGTTTACGCCCTGGCGGAAAAGGTCAAGCATGATTTCGGAACCATCGATATCCTTGTGAACAATGCCGGGATCGTGCGCTCGGACGCCTTCATGGACAAACCCGACGAGGCCCTGGAAAAAATCGTGGGTGTCAACCTCCTGGCCTTGTGCTGGACCATCAAGGCCTTCCTGCCCGGCATGATGGCCAAGGGCGAGGGTATGGTGGTGAACGTGGCCTCCGCCGGCGGACTTTTAGGCGTGCCCTTTATCTCTGATTACTGTGCCACCAAGTTCGCCGTGGTGGGCTTAACCGAGTCACTCCGCCAGGAGATGCGACTGACCGGCCACAAGAACATCAAGTTCAGCTATGTCTGCCCCAATACGGTCAATACCGGGATGTTCGCTGGCGCCAAGGCGGTCAAGGGCACCAAGATGCTCACCCCCGAGGATGTGACCACCAAGGTCATCGAGGGCATCAAGAAGGGCAAGGCCATGATCGGCATTCCTTCCGGCTCGGTTTATATGTTGCCAATCATCAAGGCCATCCTGCCGATCCCGGTGATGGACCTGATGTGCCGGGTGCTGGGCATTGCCCAGTCGTCGCAGACCATGACCGGAAGGCGCGATTCGATCGCGTTTAAATAAGCTCGCCCGTCAGCGAATTCTGGTTGGCGCGCGTGACCTTCACCGCGACTGTCTGACCGATCAGGGACGACGTCCCGGTGAAGTTGATGATGGTGCCATGCGTGGTGCGGCCGAAGACCTGGTGGTCGTGGCGCGGACTGGGCCCGTCCACCAGGACCGCATAGACCTTGCCCAGGCGCGCCTGGTTGTTCGCCAGGGTGATGCGTTTCTGTAAAGACTGCAGAAGATCCAAGCGCGCGCTTTTTTCAGGCAGCGGCACATCGTCGGTAAGTAAGGCGGCGGCCGTACCCGGGCGCGGCGAGTACTTGAAGGAATAGAGCACGTCGAAGCGCACGGCCTCGATGAGTGCAAGCGTGCGCTGGAAGTCCTGATCGCTCTCGCCGGGGAAGCCCACCATCACGTCCGCGCTGAATGCCATGTCCTGACGAACGCGCCGCAGATCTTCGATGAGCTTGAGATATGAGGCGAAAGTATAGTTGCGGTTCATGGCCCTGAGCACGCTATCCGACCCGGCCTGAAAGGGCAGATGCAAGTGGCTGCAGAGCCTTGGCAACGCATGGAAGCAATCGATCAGGCCGGGGGAGACGTCCTTGGGGTGCGAGGTGGTGAAACGCAACCGCTCGATGCCTTGAACGGCATGGATCTCCCTTAACAGCCCAGGGAAGTCTATCCCCCCCGCATAGGAGTTCACGTTCTGGCCCAAGAGAAAGATCTCCTTAACCCCACGGCTGGCGTGCAGCCTGACTTCGGAGAGGATCGCGGCATGATCGCGGCTGATCTCGTGGCCCCTGGCCAGGGGTACGATGCAGTATGTGCAGTAATTGTCGCAGCCCTGCATGATATTGATGTAAGCCCGGTGTCCGGGTGTCAGGAATTCCTTGTCCGGCACGATATCCATGGATGGGATGCAATCGCCGAACGCGGTTTCGATCTGCAGATGACGCCCGGCGCGCGCTTCAGCGACCATATCGCAGAGTTTATGAAGCTGATGGGTGCCGATGACGATATCCACCTCGGGGAAACGTTCTGCCAGAGCCGCGCCTTCCTGCTGAGCCACGCACCCGGCCACGGCGATGACGAGACCGGGGTTGCGCAGCTTGAAAGCGCGCAGGCGGCCGAGCGTGCTCAAGGTCTTTTCCTGGGCCTTCTGTCGGACCGAGCAGGTGTTGAGGATGACGAGATCCGCTGTATCGGTCTCTTCCGTAGCCTCGTAACCTTGTCTCGCAAGCTCCGAATAGAGTTTCTGACTGTCCAGATCGTTCATCTGGCAGCCGTAGGTGAATATCTTGACTCGTCTGTGCATAGGCCGTATCCATATATGGATGGGACGGCCGAGTCAAGCAGGCCATAGCCCCCGCATGGCGCGGGATGAAAAAATGTCTCTTGTCGAACCCATCCCCTGCCGATACAATAATGGTACTTTCAGAGGGAGGTTGCATATGAACAAAAGAGGTTTTACTCTTACCGAACTCATGATTACGGTGGTTATCATCGGCATTCTGGCCGCCGTCGCCATACCGATATACAGTGGATATACCCAGCGGGCCAGGCGGGCCGAGGCCTTTTCCGCCGTGCAGACGATAGCCATGACCGAGGAAAAGGTCTTTGCCGAGACCGGGGCCTATGTCAACATCGCTACGTTGAGGGCCGCCCCCTGGAACATGAATGTTCCTGATGTCACGCATTGGGATTACAACGTCACCCTTTATGGAACGACCCAGTTCAAGGCCACGGCGACACCACAAACCTCGAATGCCGGGACGAGAACCCCCTGCATGCGCTCCGACGGCGTACAAGGATATAATTCCAGCGCCGCTTTCACCGGTTGCGTGCAGGAGGATTGGAAGTAGCCCAACAACCTGTGAAGAAGATCCTATCCATGCCGGACCTCGGCAGGTAAAGATTTTCCGCTAAGGTCTCGATACGCAACCATATGGCTAGGCTGCACAAGATCATGATCCTTGGGCTCGCACTCCTCTGTCTTACGGGGTGCGCCACGATCCGAACCAGTTACAGCGTGAGCCTGGAAGGCGGCGCCGACCGGATCGCCGGGGCGATCGTCCAGACCCTGCCCCCGGAATACCTGAACGTCACCATGCTCGTGGCGGCGCCGGTGGACGCCACCAACCTCAATGCCAGCCGGTTCGGCCTAGCCATGCAGGAACTCCTGACCGGAGCCATGGTGCGCCATGGGGCGCATATCGCCGAGGTCCAACTGCGCAAACTGCCGTATATCAGCTGCGACGCGGGTCTGGTATGCCTGAGCCGCGACGCGGCCAAGCTCAAGGAGGAATATAACGCCGGCATGATCCTGGTGAGCTCCTATATCGTGGGCAAACATGACCTCATCATCACCTCGCGGGTCGTGAATTTCAACAACAATGATATCCTGGCCTCGGCCATCACGACCTTGTATCGCTCGGAATCGATCAATAGTCTGCTGGGGACAAAAGCGGGTGAAAAGGTATATGAACGCTAGATCTTTGAGTCTCTTCCCGGTGTTACTGCTGCTGTGCCTTTGCATCGGCGGCTGCGCCATTGTCAGGCCGCACATGGAAACATCCCGGAACACCCCCATCGATTGGGGCCTGGAGGGTGCTCAAAACTCGGCCATCACCGTGCTGCCGTTTGCCACCCATGACCAGGAGAAGCGCTGGGGCATCTATGCCGGGCAGCGCATGCAGGAATCGCTCCTGGCCGCCAAGGCCTTCGAACGCGTGCTGTATGCCGAGAAAGAGCCGGTTACCACCCCGTATGTGCTCAAGGGCGAGATCGACGACCTGTATTACGGCGGGACCTTCACCCCCACCAGCGTACAGGTGACGGTCAGGCTCATCAACCGCCAGGACGGCCAGACCAGATTCTTAAGCAAGCTCTCGGCCGCGGCGGAAAACCGCGGTCTGGACCTGGAGCTCCTGACGCGCAAATACGTGTCCGCGCCCTACCCCGAGCTGGTCTTGAACAGCATCCTCAAGGAACTGGCCCGTGAGATCGCCCTGCGCACCCATGCGGCACCTTCCGGCGCTCAGGAACCGCAATAACACCCCCCTCAGGCCGGGGTATTGACGCCCTTCACCGGATTGTGACAGCGGTCGGGCGGTTCAATCCTTTTTCTTGCCCCAGACCATCAGTTTGCCGCTTCTCGATTGAAGATAGACAATGCCCTCCGGACTGACCATGGACTTGACGATGTTATCATCAACGGCAGAATCATCCAGTATTCCAGCGGTAGGATTTTCCCAAATCTCGTCCTGAGGATTCCAGCACCATTTACCGAACCAGAGGCTGCCGAGCGGGTCGGTGTCCAGGCTCACGATCCAGTCGTAGGAATCCGGAGGGAGACCGGGCGCGCTTAAAAGTTCACCTTTTTTACTGAAACATCTGATGGTATAGGTCGCGCTCCCTTCGCTATCCTCAGTCAGGGCATAGATCTTTATGGTGTCACGGACAAGATCATAGTATCCGGTTATGGCCTTGGTATCCCAGGTGTCATTGAATTTATTCCACGTATCGCCATTGTCTGTAGTGTAGTAGATCCCCGCTTCGCTCGCCACATACACACGATCTCTGACGGTATATATGTCGGTAACGTTAATGGTCGCATCCCCTTCCACCAGCTCAATCGGATTGGTCCATTCCTCGCCGGAGGTCGAGTAGGCATACAGCCCATTATCCGTCGCCACCCAGATGCGCGTCCCGTTGATGCCCATCTTGTTCACCGCGCTTACCCCGTCATCCTTGAAATCGGTGGGAATGACAGCATCATCCGAAGACCCGTGCGAGACGAGTTTCCATTCCCCTGCGCTGGTCTGGTAGACGGCCCACACATAGCTCACGGAATAATAGTATGATGTGGACGAGGTCAGGATCATGGCGCTCAAGGGATTATCGATCGCACCCCAGGCGAATTCGGACTTTCCCCACTCAAAATCGGTCGTGGCCGTGGCGGAATAATAGGTGAAATCATGATCTCTGATCCCGGCCAGAATTCCACCGATCAAGGCATTCGGGTCCTTGGCCATGAGCACGACATCGGCATCCACGAGGGTCTCGAGACTCCTCGGCCTGACCTTGGCGGAAAAGTTAAAGTCCTCCTGTTGGTCTTCGTCATCGATCACCGTGCACGTAAGCGAGCGGTCGCTGGCGCTGGTAGGCACCCAATAGACATAATACTGGTCCATGGGCTCGCCTGTCTTGAAGTCATCGTCCTTGCTTTGAAACACACCGCCGCTGCCTTCCCAGATGTAGCGCAGGGGCGGATTGTCGCTCAGGGCTGACACCCTCAGCAGCACCCGCTGACCCACCACCGGGTGCGAGTCCGAAATATTGGCGCTGGTGATATCGGGTCCGGAGGATGAACACGCCCCCGTGAGAAAAACCAGCACAAGCATGGCCGCGCGAGAAACGATCCTGTTCAAATACCCCTCCCCCTCTGAGTGATGTTCACCCCTACCTAGCAGATAGATGTGACCTCCGCAAGGATCAACGCTCGCGCCTTGCAATCAAGCCTTATCGCGGGTATAATACACTTCATGACATCACCTGGGTTGGGTATGGTATTGACGGTTGCCGGCAGGCGGAACTCGCTATGGTAGATCCTTTCATCGCGCGCCGGAACATGGTGCACGAGCAGATCGAAGCCCGCGGCGTCAAAGACCCCCGCATCCTGGGCGCCATGCTCGAGATTCCTCGTCACAAGTTCGTGGACGATTATCTCAAGTACAAGGCCTATGAAGATGCGCCCTTGACCATCGGATACGGCCAGACCATTTCGCAGCCCTATATGGTGGCACTCATGACCGAGGCCCTGAAACCCGAGGCCGAGCATAAAGTTCTGGAGATCGGTACCGGTTCGGGGTATCAGGCGGCCATCCTGTCCAAGCTCTGCGGCAGCGTGTATACCATCGAACGCTTAAGCGTCCTGGCGGCGCGCGCGCGTAAGGTCCTGGACGAGCTCGGCATTTTCAACGTCCACATCCGCATCGGTGACGGCACCCGCGGGTATGCCAAGGACGCCCCGTATGACCGCATCATGGTGACTGCCGGCGCCCCGCATGTGCCCGAGGCCCTGGTGGATCAGCTTGCTCCCGGAGGGATCCTCGTGATCCCGGTCGGCGACCAGTATCTGCAGGACTTAAAACGCATCACCAAAAAGAACGGCCAGACGATCAGCGAAAGCCTGGGCGGCTGCCGGTTCGTCAAGCTGATCGGCGAGAGCGGCTGGAGCGAATAAGACTCACCCTCGTCCATCCCAGCGGTTGAAATTCTCCAGGATCTTCAAGCCCGGCTCACCGCTTTTCTCCGGGTGAAACTGGGTGGCGAAGACATTGCCATGCGTCAGTACGGATGCGAACGTGATGCCGTAGGTGGTCGTCGCGGCAATTCTATCCGCATCCCTGGGGTCAGGATAGTACGAATGCACGAAGTAGAACTGCGCCTCTTGGTCGACGCCTGCAAAGAGCGGATGATCGATCCGCGACGTCAAACTGTTCCAGCCCATGTGCGGTATCTTGAGGCCTATGTGTTCAAAGCGCCTGACCGTGCCGGGGATGACGCCCAGGCAGGCCGTGCCGCCGTCCTCTTCACTTTTTTCGAGGATGATCTGCGTGCCGAGACAGATCCCCATGAAAGGCGTGCCGCGCTCTATGACGGCTTGGATGGCCTCATTGAGGCCATGGGCGCGGATGGTCTCCATGGCCTGCCCGGCCGCGCCCACACCAGGAAAAATGACCCGCTCGGCCGCCAGGATCTCTTTCGCGGAATCGGTGATGCGGCACGCCAGACCCAGGTGCGTGAGCGCCCGCTCTACGCTCTTGAGGTTGCCGGCCCGGTAGTCGATGATCGCAATCATGCCCCATGTGGTTGCATCAATTCTTTTGCGGCGTCAACCCGTAAAAAATATCCGTCGGAAGGTTGGATCCTATCCCCTATAACAATGTGATGAGGTCGGGCCTTACTTGTCCGAGATAGGCCTGCAGATTCTCCAGCGCCTTGAACAGCTCATCACGGGACGGGGTCAGGATCGACAGCCGGATGTGGTGCGCCCAGGCGGCGCCGTAGATATCGCCCGGCATGATCTTGATGCCCTGACGTTTGAGATTCTCAGCGTGCAGCCTGCCGGGCGATCCGGTATCGATCCACAGACAGGCCCCGGCGCCCTGCCAACCGCCATGTGCGCGGATGTGCTCCCAGCGTTTTTCAAGTTCAACCGTGAGCCGCCTGATGTGCCGGGCCAGATCCCCCGAATCGAGCATTGCGTAGAACAGGCGTTGCAGGATGCCGGACAGAGAAAGGTCGTTGACCTCCTTGAGCTGGACGAAGCGCTTCTCCAGGGCGGCGGGCATGACGCACACTCCCAGGCGCAGCCCCGGACCCAGGATATTGGAAAGGCTCTTGATGTAGATCACCCGGTCGCGGGCGTCCCGGGCCTTCAAGGGCAAAGCGCCCACGATATCCGAAAGCGGGTCATCCTCCAGGATGAAGAAATCATGGCGTTTGGCCAGCTCGACCAGCGCCGTGCGCACCTCGTCAGGCATGCTTGCCCCGATGGGGATATGCGCCTGGGGCATGGTGTAGAACAGCTTCGTGCCGCGCTTCTTCAAGGGCTCCAGGTCATGGGCCGTGCGCGGGCAGGGTATGCTTGTCACCTGGGCCCCCAGTGATTCAAAAATCCGCCGGGCGCCGCTATAGCCCGGGTTCTCCACTACGACCCTGTCGCCGGGCTTTAAGAGGGTGAGCCCGGTCAGAAACAGGGCCTGCTGCGCGCCGCCGGTGATAATGGGCATTCTCTCGATGCCTTGGGAGCTGAGCCATGCCTGCGCCGAGCGGCGCAAGGGCTCATAGCCCTGAGGCGGGTCATATGCCAGCAGGCCGTCCAAGCCGGCCTTCAGATAGGGCTCCACCCACGCCAACATGGCCTCCGGCGGCCGGATGGACGCCATGTCGATGGGCCCCTGCGCCCTGGCCCTGGTTACGTAGGTACCGGCGCCCTGCCTCAGGGTAATCAGACCCTGGCGTTCAAGATACAGGTAGACGTTACGGGCCGTGATGAGGCTGATGCTTTCCTGGCGCGCGAACTCGCGCAACCCTGGCAGCCTGTCGCCGGGTTGATAGTGGATCATGATATGCTCGGCCAGCCTTTCGGCGATCTCTTTATAGCGCATGCCACCCTCTTGACAGTGATTATATAATATGAAACAGTATCATACTAGTGTTATGATTGATATATAACACTGTGGAGGGTGAACATGGAAACAAACGAGCAAGTGCTGGTCAATCGAGGGCTCGCCCGCATGCTCAAGGGCGGGGTAATCATGGATGTCACCACGGCCCAGCAGGCCCAAATCGCCGAGGAGGCGGGCGCGGTGGCGGTCATGGCCTTAGAGCGCGTACCTGCCGATATCCGGGCCATAGGCGGGGTGGCGCGCATGAGTGACCCTTCCATGATCAAGTCCATCCAGGCCAGCGTCAGCATACCGGTCATGGCCAAGGCCAGGATCGGCCACTTCGTAGAAGCCCAGATCCTTGAAGCCCTCGCGATCGATTATATCGACGAAAGCGAGGTCCTCACCCCGGCCGACGAATGCCACCATATCGATAAGCACGCCTTCAAGGTGCCGTTTGTCTGCGGCTGCCGCGATTTGGGCGAGGCCCTGCGGCGCATCGCCGAGGGCGCCAGCATGGTGCGCACCAAGGGCGAGGCCGGAACAGGCAACGTGGTCGAGGCGGTGCGGCACATGCGCGCCATGATGCAGCAGATCAGGCGCGCATGCGGCATGGCCGAGGAAGAGCTCGGCGCCTATGCCAAGGAGATCGGCGCCGGCGTAGAACTGCTCAAGAGCGTGCGCGAACACAAGGGTCTGCCGGTGGTCAATTTCGCGGCCGGCGGCATAGCCACGCCCGCGGACGCGGCCCTCATGATGCAGTTGGGCGCTGAAGGAGTCTTCGTGGGCTCCGGCATATTCAAGTCCGCCGACCCTGCGCGCATGGCTGCCGCCATCGTCGAGGCCGTAGCTCATTATGACGACGCCGCCCTCATCGCCCGTGTGAGCGAAGGCCTGGGCCCGGCCATGCCCGGGATCGAGATCGCATCCATCCCGGCAGGCCAGACGCTCGCTGTCCGGGGATGGTGAGCATCGGCATCCTGGGCCTGCAGGGCGGGGTAAGCGAACACGCCCAGGCCCTCATACAGTGCGGGGCCGAGGTCCGGGTGGTTAAATCGCCCGGCGATACAAAAGCGCTGGACGGCCTGATCCTGCCCGGCGGGGAAAGCACCACCATCACCAAGCTTGTGCGCTTAGCGGGTCTGGATACGCCGCTGAAGCAACTCATCGGGCGCGGCCTGCCGGTATGGGGTACCTGCGCCGGCGCGATCATGCTCTGCTTAGGCGGCATATTCTCATTTCTGGAGGCCGAGATCGTCCGCAATGCCTATGGCCCGCAGCTTCACAGCACACTCACGCGAGGAAAATTCACGGACCGGACGATCCCCATGGTCTTCATCCGGGCGCCCAGGATCATCAGTGCCGGGCGGAGCGCCACCGTCCTCGGACGTATGGAAGACGAGATCGTGGCCCTCAGGCAGGGGCACCTCCTTGCGACCACCTTTCACCCCGAACTGAGCCATGATCTGACCGTCCCGCGCTATTTTCTGGACATGGCGCGGGAGGCGCGGAGCTTTTACGCTTGACGAAAAAAATGATTTTATATAGCCTCCCATTTCCTGGAGGCATATGGAGCGCAGAGAGGCCTGGATAGCACTGGATCTCATCGAGCATATCGGTCCGCGGACCATTACGAAGCTCCTTGAGCTCTTCGCCGACCCCCGCACCATCCTGAAGGCCGGAACACGCAACCTGAACGACCTGTCATTCCTCACCACCCAGCAGCGCGCGGCCTTGAGCGCCGGCGCCGATACGGCAGAACTCAGGAAGATCGTGGACCAGCTCGACCGGATGGGAGCGGCCTGGGTGTGCCGTGACGAGGATGACTACCCTGCCCTGCTCAAGGAAATCCCTGATCCGCCGAGTATACTCTACGTGCGTGGCAATATCCATGAAATCGATCCGTCCGTGGCCGTCGTCGGGACCCGGTCCCCATCGCATTACGGAGGCGACGTGGCCTTTACATTGTCACGCGACCTGAGCCTGCGGGGCTTAAGCATCGTCTCCGGACTGGCGCGCGGCATCGATACCTACGCCCACCGCGGGGCCTTGAAAGGTCTGGGGAAAACCGTGGCGGTGCTTGGTTCGGGCATCGATACCATCTATCCGCCTGAAAATCTTGCACTAGCCGAGGAAATCTGCGCGCGCGGCGCCGTGGTATCCGAGTTCCCGCCGGGCACCGGTCCACGTCCCGAACATTTCCCCCGCCGCAACCGGATCATCACCGGTTTAAGCTCCGGGGTCGTCATCGTGGAGGCTACGCTGCGTTCGGGCGCCATGATCACGGCCCGCCATGCCTTGGACCAGGGGCGCTTGTGCATGGCCGTACCCGGCGCGATCACCAATCCGCGCTCCAAGGGGCCGCATGAGCTCCTGCGCCAGGGCGCGACCCTGGTGGAACAGGCCGATGATGTCCTGATGGAAATCGCCCCCCAACTGCAAGGCATCCTTAATGAACAGCAACCGGAAAGCGAGCGCGGCATCATGTCGCTGGTGGCCGGTGAACCGCTCGGCATCGAAGAGATCGCGAGAGCATTGAGAACCGACATCACAGAGACGACACGCATGCTCAGCATATTGGAACTGAGAGGCGAGATCGAGCGCGTGGCCGGTAACCGCTTCACACGAAGGAGACTGCATGGGTAAGTCATTGGTGATCGTTGAGTCACCCACCAAGGCGCGCACCATCAAGCGCTTTTTAGGCAAGGGGTTTGATGTGGAGGCCACCATGGGCCACATCAAGGATCTTCCCAAAACCTCCCTGGGTGTCGATATCGAAAAGGGCTTCGAGCCTAGCTATAAGATCAAGCCCGAAAAACGCGACGTGGTCAAGCGCCTGAAACAGGCGGCGCAAAGCGCCAAGACCATCTATCTGGCGAGCGACCCTGACCGCGAGGGCGAGGCTATCGCTTGGCACGTGGCCGAAGAGCTGCGGACACCGGAGGTGACCCTCGGCCGCATCACCTTCCACGAGATCACGCAGAAGGCCATCGATGAGGCCCTGGCCCACCCCAAGGACCTTGACAAACCGCTCTACGACGCCCAGATGGCCCGGCGTTCCATGGACCGCATCGTGGGCTACACCATGAGTCCGCTCTTATGGCGCAAGGTCAAGCGCGGTCTTTCCGGCGGTCGCGTGCAGTCCGTGGCGGTCAGGCTCATCTGCGAACGCCAGGATCAGATTGAAGCCTTCAAACCGGTGGAATACTGGACCATCGAGGTTACGCTTATCACCCCAGACGGCCAGACCATCGTGGCCAAGGTGGTGGAACCCAAGGAGATTCCTGACGAAGCCACGGCCCTTGTGATCGCCGACAAGATCAGAAACGCCACCGAGCTTACGATCAGTGAGTTCAAAAAAAAGGCGCGCAACCGTCACCCCCTGCCGCCCTTCATCACCTCGACCCTGCAGCAGGAGGCCTCGCGCCGGCTCAAGTTCACGGCCAAGAAGACCATGCTCATCGCCCAGCAACTCTATGAAGGCCTGCCGATCGGCAAGGGCGAGGAACTCTCCGGCCTTATCACCTATATGCGTACGGATTCGCCCGTGGTCTCCAAGGACGCCATCTCCCAGGTGCGCGATTTCATCCCGGCCCATTTCGGCAAGCAGTACCTGCCCGAGAAACCCATGCACTACAAGGCCAAGAAGAGCGCCCAGGAGGCGCATGAGGCCATCCGGCCCTCCAGCGTGGAGAACACGCCGGAGGCGTTGAAACCCTATCTGAACAAGGACCAGACGGCCCTGTACGATCTGATCTGGAAACGCTTCATCGCCTCCCAGATGAAAAGCGCCGTCTTCGATCAGACCACCATCGACATCAAGGCCGGTGATATCGGCATCCGCGCCACAGGCTCGGTGCTGACCTTCGACGGTTTCCTGAAAGTCTATCAGGTGCAGGACGAAAATGACACCTTGCTGCCGGACAACCTCAAACAGGGCGATGTCCTGAAGCTCGACGGGCTCGATCCGGAACAGCACTTCACCCAGCCGCCGCCGCGCTACAATGAAGCCAGCCTCATCAAGGAGCTCGAGGACAAGGGCATCGGCCGGCCGAGCACCTACGCCCCGATCATCTCCACCATCCAGGAGCGGGGATACGTCAAGCTGGAAGGCGGTTCGTTCACGCCCACCGAGTTGGGCCGCGATGTCAACCGTCTCTTGGTCAAACACTACCCCAATATCCTGGACGTCGGGTTCACGGCCAGGATGGAAAACGGCCTGGACGAGGTCGAAGAGGGCAAGTACGGCTACCTGGAAACCATGGAGGATTTCTACGCCACGTATCAGAAAGAACACGAGGCCGCGCTCAAGGATATGCAGAACATCAAGATGGAGCAGCGTCCCTCCGGCATCACCTGCGAACGTTGCGGCCGCGACCTGCTCATCAAGCTCGGCAAGAACGGCTATTTCCTTGGCTGCGCCGGATATCCCGACTGCACCAACACGCATGAGTTCACCCGCGACGAGGTCGGCCATATCCAGGTCAAGGAATCGAGCGAGCCCTCCGAAACCGATGCTACGTGCGAGAAGTGCGGATCTCCCATGGTGGTCAAGCGGGGACGTTTCGGTCCTTTCCTGGCCTGCAGCCGCTACCCCGAATGCAAGTCCACGCGCCCGATCAAGGAACCGCAGAAGATCGACAAAACATGCGATAAGTGCGGCTCCCCCATGGTGCTCAAACGCGGACGCTTCGGTCCGTTCCTGGCCTGTGGCAATTACCCCGCCTGCAAGAACATCATGCCCATGACCACCGGGCTCAAGTGCCCCATGCCTGGTTGTTCCGGGGAGATCAAGCAGCAGCAGTCCAAGAAAGGCAAGACCTTCTATAGCTGCACCGTGAAGGAGTGCAAGTTCACCTCCTGGACCAAGCCGGTTGAAAAGAAATGCCCGCAATGCTCCGCGGACTTTCTGGTCAAAAAGGGCAAGCATAACGCCTGCCCAAACCCCGAGTGCGGCTATAGCGAAGATGCCTGAGGCCGTCCACGTCATCGGCGCAGGCCTGGCCGGGGTCGAGGCGGCCTACTTTTTAAGTCAATGCGGCGTGGATGTGCACCTCTTCGAGATGCGGCCAGTACGCATGACCCCGGCGCACACCACCGATAAACTGGCCGAGTTGGTATGCAGCAACTCGCTCAAAGGCACCGATCCGCTCACGGCCCACGGGCTATTAAAAAAGGAGCTTGACCAGCTGGGCTCGCTGGTACTGCAGTGCGCCTTTGCGACGCGCGTGCCGGCCGGCAAGGCCCTGGCCGTGGACCGAGAGGCCTTTGCCGCGCGCATCACCTCGATCATCGCCTCGCATGCGCGCATCCGCCTTTACCGCCGGGAAGTCACGCAGCTAGACCTCTCTCCTCCGTCGATCATCGCCACCGGCCCGCTCACCTCCGAAGCGCTCACCTCCGAGATCGCCAAACTTACCGGCGAGCGCAGCTTGTCCTTCTATGACGCCATCTCGCCCATTATCGACAGCCGCAGCATCGATTACGAGCAAGCCTTTTTCGGTTCGCGCTGGGCGCCGGATGACAGCGATTACCTCAACTGCCCTCTCGATCAAGCAGGTTACACCGCCTTTGTAGGCGCCCTCCTGGCGGCCGATACCGTGACCCCGCATGCCTTCGAGGAAGCACGTTTTTTCGAGGGCTGCCTGCCGATTGAAATCATGGCCCGGCGTGGGCCGGAGAGCCTGCGCTTCGGTCCGATGAGGCCGGTAGGGCTTATCGACCCGCATACCCAGCACCGACCTTATGCCGTGGTGCAACTGAGGCGTGAGAATCTCAAGGGCGACGCCTACAATCTCGTGGGGTTCCAGACCAGGCTCACCCAGGGGGAACAACTTAAGGTTCTGCGCCTCATACCGGCTCTGGCGCAGGCTGAGATTCTGCGCTACGGTTCGATTCACCGCAACACCTTCATCGATGCCCCACGCATGCTGGCGCCGGATTTAAGCCTTAAATCTCATCGGAACATCGTACTGGCCGGTCAGCTCGCCGGGGTGGAGGGGTACATGGAATCCGCCGCCATGGGCCTCATGGCAGCCTACTCCATCCTGGCCTACCTGCGCGGCAAACCATTCACCCCGCCCCCGCCCGAGACGGCCATCGGGGCGCTCATCCATCATATCACGGATGCCACCGTACGGTCTTTTCAGCCCATGAACATTAACTTCGGCATCATTCCCAGTCCGGATGTGGCCAAAAAACTCAAACGACAAGCATTGTTGCAGAGAGAAGCCTTGGCTTTTTCGGAGTGGTGGGCACGCTGGAATACCGAGCGCTGATGGAATAGTACATTTAATATAAAAAGGGAGGGCAGACCTTAGTCCGCCCTCCGCACTACTATGCTTTTGTTACGTTGGCTGCCTGAGGTCCCTTGGGGCCCTGGACGATATCGAATTTCACCTTATCGCCCTCTGCAAGTGTTTTGAAACCTTCCTGCTTGATGGCGGAAAAGTGTACGAATACATCCGCGCCGCCGTCCTCGGTAATGAAACCAAAACCCTTTTTCTCGTTAAACCACTTGACTGTTCCTAAAGCCATTAAAGCACCTCCACTTGCAGATCCAAAAGCCTGGCAAAACTTGTTGGACCCCGTTAGTATTTTCTGGAACATCATTACCTGTAAACTCGGGAAAACGTTCTGAAGGGTTTACCGTGGTTTACTATGATAATCTTTCCAGTTACCTGATTTATGTAATGAGATACCAGGTGCTTGTCAAGGGCTAACCAATAAAATACTAAAAAAAACCATTTTGTCCCGTTGAAGAAAATAAGCTTGGCCCGCCCAGGTTACGGGGTTTTTGAACTTGACGCCGCAGGTGCTTTTCCATAGATAAGGTGTGGGTCGCCACGCAGGAGAGCATATGTTTGAGTTCCATATTTCCAGGCACGCACGGGACAGGTACCAGTTTGATGATGGCCTGTTTTCCTTAAACGGCAATATCGTCTTCGCCAACCTCTTCGCGGTAAGGGTTTTCAGCGACAAGGTCAACCGCGTACGCGAGGCCTCCACGCACCCTGAGCGCGCACTGAAAGCCAGCGACATCAACGCCATGGGCCTTATCGACGAGGTCCTGCACTATGTAGTCTGGCTCTACCGCAAAGAAGTCAATCCTCAGGCCATGCAGGCGGCCTATGATCACATCGCGCGCCAAATCGGAAAGAAGGCGTTCGAGAGTTGCCTGCTGCGCTTCGTGGAGCTGTTCCCACCCGTGGACGTCTTTCGGGGGCGCTCCAGCGCCGCGGACTATCTCGCCGGACAGACCGACGGCGTACCCAATCGCCTGATCGCCCTGGAAGAGATGCTCCTGCTGCGGCTGGCCAACACCAATCCGGCCTTCAAACCCTTCCTCGAATTCTTCGACGACGGGCCTTTGAAAGACTCCCCTTCCTACCTAAAAATTCAGGAAGGCATCGACGCCTTCTTCCAGACCCAGCCGGTTTTCGGCCCCCATAACAATCCGCTTATCACCATGCTCAGGGAACCGGTGGTCGCGGCCCCGGATTCGCTCCAGGGGCAGCTCGATTATATCCGCACGCATTGGGGCAAGCTCTTAGCCGGCCTCCTGTTCCGCATCCTGGGCGGCATCGACCTGATCAAGGAGGAGTATAAGGACCGCTCCTTCTACAAAGGCGATCTGCCCGTACTCTCCTTCAGCGCCCTGACCCTGGAGGAGCTCGAGCGCTTCAGCGCGGACATTGACTGGATGCCGCGCGTCGTACTCATAGCCAAATCAACCTATGTCTGGCTGGATCAGCTCTCCCGTAAATACGGGCGGGCCATCACCCGCATCGACCAGATCCCGGACGAGGAGCTTGAGCGACTGGCGCGCTGGGGCTTCACGGGTCTGTGGCTGATCGGGGTCTGGGAGCGCAGCCCGGCCTCCAAGCAGATCAAGCGCATCAGCGGCAATCCCGAGGCCGAATCGTCGGCCTATTCGGTTTTCGACTACACCATCGCGGGTGAACTGGGCGGCGAAGAGGCCTTTGGCAACCTCAAAGAACGGGCTTGGTCCCATGGTATCCGCCTGGCGACCGATATGGTGCCCAACCACATGGGAATCTTTTCACGCTGGGTCATCGAGCACCCGGACTGGTTCATCCAGCTTCCCCATCCGCCCTTCCCCGGCTACCGTTTCACCGGGCCCAACCTTTCCGAGGACGAGAGGGTCGAGCTCTACATCGAAGACGGCTACTGGGACCGCCGGGACGCCGCCGTGGTCTTCAAGCGCGTGGACCGCTTCACGGGCGATACCCGCTATATCTACCACGGCAACGACGGCACCCATATGCCCTGGAACGATACGGCCCAGCTCGATCATCTCAAGCACGAGGTGCGTCAGGCCGTGATCGACCTGACCCTGCACGTGGCGAAGAAGTTTCCCATCATCCGCTTCGACGCCGCCATGACCCTGGCCAAAAAGCACTTCCAACGTCTCTGGTACCCGGTGCCGGGCTTCGGCGGCGATATCCCTTCGCGTGCGGGCCAGGGGATATCGACCGAGGACTTCAACCGGCTTTTCCCCATCGAATTCTGGCGCGAGCTCGTCGACCGCGTGGCAGTCGAGGCCCCGGGCACTTTGCTCCTGGCCGAGGCCTTCTGGCTCATGGAAGGCTATTTCGTCCGCAGCTTAGGCATGCACAGGGTCTATAACTCGGCCTTCATGAACATGCTTAAATCCGAGGAAAACAGCAAGTACCGCGACGTGATCAAGAACGTGCTCAGGTTTAATCCCGAGATCCTCAGGCGTTTCGTCAACTTCATGAACAACCCGGACGAGGAGCCGGCCGTGGAGCAGTTCGGCAAGGGCGATAAATACTTCGGCGTAGCCACCCTGATGGTCACCATGCCGGGATTGCCCATGTTCGGTCACGGACAGGTCGAGGGTTTCAGCGAGAAATACGGCATGGAGTACCGCAAGGCCTACTGGGACGAGACCATCGACGAGGACCTGGTGCGCCGCCACGAACACGAAATCTTCCCCTTGATGCGCAAGCGTCATCTCTTTTCAGGCGTGGAGCACTTCGTGTTCTACGATTGCGTGACCAATGATGGCTGGGTCAATGAGGATGTCTTCGCCTATTCGAACCGCTCCGGTGACGAACGCGCCCTGGTGGTCTACAACAACCGCTATGCCGAGGCCCAGGGGCGCATCCGTACCGCGGTGGGCATGAGCGTGGAAACGGGCGGCAAGCGGCGCATCAAGCACGCGACCCTGGGAGAAAGCCTGGAATTCAAGGACCATGACGGGGTCTTTTACCTCTTCTCGGATCAGAAGTCCGGTCTGGAGTATATTAGGACCGGCAAGGACCTTTGCCACCATGGCATCTTCATCCATCTCGGGGCCTTCAAATCCAATGTCTTCCTGAACTTCCGGGAGGTGCACGACGATGCCGACGGCCACTATCAGCGCCTGAACGCCTATCTGGCCGGAGCGGGCGTTCCGGATATCAACTCCGCCTTCCTGGAGCTGTATCTGGAAAAGCTCCTGGGGCCTTTCCGGCAGATCGTCGATCACGAGATGATTCTGCGTCTGCTAAAAGGAACGGATGAACAGCGCGCCGCGCTGCTCGAAGAGCTCAAAGACCCGGTGCGGCGGATGATAACCGAAGCCAAAAGGCTCGCGAACGGCACGGGCGATGTGGAGAAGATCGCCTTAAAGATCGTCGCCTTCCTGACGGCCATACCGAAACTCGCATCGCTGGCCGACTCCTTCAGCACGATGCCGCCGCCGGCCCAAGGGGTCGCCGCGCGCGAGGAGCGCTGCTTTGGCATCCTCGTCATATGGGCGGCCGTGCACCGTCTGGGCGCGGTCTTATCCCCGACTGGCTACGGCGTACACAGCCGGTCCTGGATGGATGAATGGCTGCTGAACAAGGTGATCGGAGAAACCTTAAGGGCCCTGGGGTATGATGACGGCGAAGCCAGGCACATCCAGAATCTGCTCAAAATCCTGACCGAATGTGAGGACTTTGGCGCCGAGATGAGCGATGCCACTGTCTTTTCCAGGCTTGCGGCATTGATCAAAACCGAGGATGTACAGCAGTACCTGGGATTCAATGTCTTCGAGGGCACGACATGGTTCAACCGCGAGGCCTTCGCATCCCTGGTTGAATGGCTGTGCCTGATCAGCATGTTCAAGACCCTGGCCGATTATCCCGATGATACTACCAGGGCCAAGGACATGCACAAGCGTTGTCACAGCGTGGGCCGGACCCTGGTAGAAATGGCGACCGCCTCGGATTACAAGGTCGATCGATTCACCCGACTGTTAGGAGTATGATGCATGCGACAAGTCCGGAGCATATCCCGGAGCATATGGAAAAATTGGCGATTTTTTATCGGACGCGACCCCCGCACCGTGCCGCCGCGTTCCGTCGTCCTCTTACCGCACCGGCCGAACACGCTTTTCTGCGGCCTGGCCGGCATCCTGGCCATTAAAGGCCCTTCCGATATCCAGGAAGATGCGGTCGAACGTATAACCGCACTGACGAGCACACTGAACGCTCACGGACTGGAAAAGGCAGCCCCCGAGGCGTTCCTGGGTGAACAGACCCTTGCGGATATGGATACAGCCATTTATGACCTCAAGCAGGATATCGAGCGGCAGTTCCGGCTGCATTCAGACGGCGGCCTGCAGCGCCTCTCGAGCGTGGCCGACGAGCTTGCCGAGCTGATAAAGAAGCAGGAGGCCATTTTAGAGAAGCGCGCCGGGGAGTTCCCCATCAGCACCCTGGAAATCATCTCAAGCCGCCTGATCACGCTCAAAGACATCCAGTGGGGTCTCAAGCAGGACCTGCTGAACAATCAGGAAAAAATCCTCTCGTTAAGCGGCGGGGAGGCTACAACGGCGGCCTGGATATTCAAGAAGTATCAGCGCCTCAATTTCCTCTTGAATGCCCTGGACCGGCTCGAGGTCAGGGGCCGCGACTCCACCGGCATCCAGATCGCTCTGGCCGTCCCTGATGCGGCCCTGGACGCTATCATCACGTCCCTGAAGGATCAGGGCTTGTCGGAAGCCTTCGATCTACGCAGTCACGGGTCAGACCTCATGCACGGTTCGATCAGCCGCTTTTCCGGCGGCGTGGCCTTCACCTACAAGACCGCTTCCATTACCGGTGAGCTGGGGAAAAACTGCCGCGAGCTCAGACGGTCCATCCAGGATGACCCCATCTTCAAGGCCGTGGTCCGGCATGAGGATACGGGAGACATGTACCTGGCCCATACCCGCTGGGCGTCGGTGGGGGCCATCAATATCCCAAACTGCCACCCGGTAAACAATTGTACGCTCGCCACATCCAGCCATATCCCCGTGGGAGTAAAAGAATACCCGGCCTACGGCAAGGGCCAGTGGTTCATCAACGTGGTTTTGAACGGCGACATCGACAATTACCTGGCCATCAAAGCCCAGGCGGAAAGCCAGGGCCGACTGGTTGATCAGCGCGTGACCACGGACACCAAGGTCATCCCCCTGGCCATCGAACATCACCTGCTCAAGGGCCACCCCCTGGCCGAGGCCTTCCGCCTGGCCTTGAACGATTTCACCGGCTCGCACGCCATCGCCATGGAATCCAACCTCGAGCCCGGCAAGGTATTCCTGGCCCTGCACGGCAGCGGCCAGTCGCTGTTCGTGGGCCTGGCGCGTTCCGAGTATCTCTTCGCCTCCGAGGTCTATGGCCTGGTGGAGGAAACCCCGTATTTCATCAAGATGGACGGCGAAACCTGCCGCATCGAGGACGATCCCCAGAGCATGGGACAGGTCTTCATCCTGAACAATGACAAGGGTCCCGGCCTGGCGGGCATCGAGGCCTTCTCGTACGACGGCCATCCCATCACGCTCACGGCCAGCAATATCAAAAAGGCCGAGATCACCACGCGCGATATCGACCGGGGCGAATTCCGCCACTATCTCCTGAAGGAGATCATGGATGCGCCGTCTTCGATTCGCAAGACGCTGCGCGGTAAATACCGCATCGCCAAAGACACGTGCAGCTTTAATCTGGGCGAAGAGGTCTTTCCTCGGCGCATCTTAGATGCGCTTACCGCAGGGCACATCCGCACCATCTACGTCATCGGCCAGGGCACGGCGGCCGTGGCCGGCAGCTCCATCGCCGAAGCCTTGAGCATCTACCTCAAGGGCTCGCGCATCAATATCCAGGCCAAGAAGGCCTCGGATCTGAGCGGTTTCGTAGGCGACGAGGAACTGAAAACCGCCCTGGTGATAGCCGTAACCCAGTCCGGCACCACCACGGACACCAACCGTGCCGTGACCATGGCGCGCGAGATGGGGGCCTATGTCATCGCCATCGTCAACCGGCGCCAGTCCGATATCACCACCAAAGCGCACGGCGTGTTCTATACCAGCGACGGCCGCGACATCGAGATGTCGGTGGCCTCCACCAAGGCCTTCTATTCCCAGATCGCGGCCGGATATGTCCTGGCCCTCTTCATGGCCAAGGCGCTTGACGCCATACCGGATGCCACCATTTCCCGCGAGCTTAGGAACCTTGAGAAGGCGCCGCAGCTCATGAACCGCGTGATCGGGAACATGGCCGAGATCCGCCAAACGGCCTGGGATGTGGTGCGCCGGAAACGCTACTGGGCCGTGGTCGGCAGCGGCACGAACAAGGTGGCCGCCGACGAGGTGCGCATCAAGCTCTCCGAGCTCTGCTACAAGACCATTTCCTCGGACATCATCGAGGATAAGAAGCATATCGACCTGTCGGCCGAGCCGCTGATCCTGGTCATGGCCGCTGGCAGTCCCGAAATCGTGCTGGAGGACATCGTCAAGGACACCGCCATCTTCAAGGCGCATGCCGCCAAGGTCGTGGTCATCACCGACGAGGGCGAGGAGCGCTTCAAGGGCATCGCCGACTATGTCTTCCAGGTGCCGCGTTCCAGCTTCCCGCTCTCGGTCATCATGAACACCCTGGCCGGTCACATCTGGGGCTACTATGCCGCCTGCAGCCTCGACGAGCAGGCGGGCCTGTTCCGGGACTTCAGGATCCGCCTGGCCGATACCCTGAGCAATCATGAGGCGAAAGGCTACTCGCCCTATGAGAGCATCGCCAGCAAGGACCTGCGCGCCATTGTCGATGCCTTCGCCGCCGAGTTCCATGCCTTGCGTTCGGGCGCGGCGCTGGCGACCATGAACGTGGACACGGCCTCGGACCTGACTTTGCTGCTCAAGTACGCCGTGGGCAAGCTGGCAATCGAGGACTTCCGGGATGACTTCAAGGATAAGCGCGTCTCTTCTTCACCCCTGGAGATGCTGGACATCACCCTGGGCAAGGCCATCGACGAGCTCTCGCGCCCGGTGGACGCCATCCGCCACCAGGCCAAGACCGTCACCGTGGGCACCAGCCGCAAGGTCGAGGCCTTGAAGGGCGTCCTCTTCGACCCCATGGCCAAGCTCGGCTTGAGTTTCGACAACCTCATGGCCAAGGATGTCCTGACACTCAAGCGCCTGCAGCGTGCCGTGTCCGGGATCAAAGGCTACACCCTGTATCGCATCCGCAATCTGGACGAGGAAGGCCGCCCCGATGACTTTTCCACCATCGCCATCGTGAAAAAGGGCGGCATCGCCGAGCAGATGCGCTCGCGCGCCTCAGAGGAAAGCCCGCTCATGGGCACCAAACGCACCATCGTGCGCACCGGCGAGATCTATGCCGGCGGCGGCAAGTCGGATGACGCTTCCATCGTCATCATCCCGCTCTTAGGCGAGAGCCGTACCATCGAAAACCTGCTGCTGTTGCATGTCGATTTCCAGGAAAATTTAAGCGCGGAGCAAAAGCGCGAGGTGCTGGGAGAAAAGTACGCCGACATCAAGAACCTCATGAATGAGCAGAACCTGCCCTGGAACGATGATTTCCTGGGCAGCCTCCCGATCAAGTTCCTCTTGGGCGAAGCGGTCGAGGTAATCGTGGGTGCGATCAAGACCGGCGGCAAGGATTGAGCGTATGAGCATGAAAGGGATCGCATGAGCAGACTGTTTGGAACCGACGGAATCCGGGGCGTGGCCAACACCTACCCGATCACCACTGAGATGGCCATGAAAGTCGGCATGGCCATCGCATACCTGAGCCGCAAAAAAGGACATACCCCGCGCATCGTCATCGGCAAGGATACCCGGCTCTCCGGTGACATGATCGAAAACGCCCTGGCCGCCGGTGTCTGCGCCATGGGCGCGGACGCGCTCTTAGTCGGCGTCATGCCCACCCCGGGCGTGGCCTTCCTGACGGTTAACATGCGCGCCGATGCCGGGATCGTGATCTCGGCCTCCCACAATCCCTTCGAGGACAACGGCATCAAGATCTTCTCGCGGACCGGGTACAAGCTCCCGGATGAGCGCGAGATCGAGATCGAGGAGCTGATCCTGTCACAGAGGCTTACCGAACTCCTGGCTTCGCCGCGCGAGATCGGCAAGGCCTACCATATCGACGACGCCCGGGGCCGTTACATCGTTTTTCTCAAGAACATCTTTCCGGCCGAGCTCAGCCTGGAAGGACTTCGCATCGTGCTCGACTGCTCGAACGGGGCCACGTACAAGGTGGCGCCCGAGGTGTTCTTCGAGCTGGATGCCGAGGTAACCTCGCTTTTCCATGAACCCGACGGCCGCAACATCAACCAGGAGTGCGGGTCCCAGCACCCTGAACGCCTGTCCGAGGAGGTCGTCAAGCGCAAGGCCGACATCGGTCTGGCCTTCGACGGCGACGGCGACCGGGTCATCGCCGTGAACGATAAGGGCGAGGTCCTGACCGGAGACCAGATCATCGCCATCTGCGCCACGGCCATGCAACGCCAGGGCCGGCTCAAGAACAACCTGGTCGTGACCACGGTCATGAGCAACCTGGGCCTTAAGATCGCGCTGGTCCAGAGCGGCATCACGCATGTGGAGGCGAATGTGGGCGACCGCTATGTCCTGGAGGAGATGCTCGCCAGGGGTGCGTCCCTGGGCGGTGAAGACTCGGGCCATATGATATTCCTGGAACATCACTCCACCGGCGACGGCATCATTGCGGCGCTGGAGCTCTTACGGGTCATGCGCGAGCAGGCCCAGCCACTTTCCGAACTCGGCCGCATGCAGGTCTTCCCGCAGAAGCTCATCAATATTACGGTCAAGCACAAGCCCGAGATCTCCACCGTCCCTCAGATCGACGCCGTCATCAAGGAGGTGGAGCGGGAGCTGGGAGACAAAGGCCGGGTGCTGGTGCGTTATTCCGGCACTCAGCAGATGTGCCGGGTCATGGTCGAAGGTCCGACCAAAGAGGACACCGAAAGCGCCTGCATGAAAATCGCGGACGTGATCAGGGCCCACCTGGCTTGAGAGCATAAGGAATACCGAGAGCTGGAGGAGCAATGGCTGAGACGGATTCCATACGGCGCATGATGGAAAAAGGGGTCCGGATCCCGCATCCCCAGAGCGTGTACATCAGCCCGGAGGTCAGTCTCGACCGCATTGCGCCGGGCGTTACCATCCACCCCGGCTGCCGCATAAGCGGGGTCAATACCTTCATCATGAAAGGCGCCGTCATCGGGCGGGAAGGGCCAGCGACCATCGAGGATTGCCACATCGGCCAAGGCGTCGAGCTTAAAGGCGGTTATTTCAAGGCTTGTGTATTCCTCGACAACGCGAATATGGGCGCCGGGGCGCACGTCCGCGAAGCCTGTCTGCTGGAGGAAGAGGCCGGCGGCGCGCATACGGTGGGGCTCAAGCAGACGATCCTCATGCCCTTCGTGACGCTGGGCAGCCTCATCAACCTGTGTGACTGCCTCGTCTCCGGCGGGACCAGCCGCGCCGATCACAGCGAGGTCGGCAGCTCCTACATCCACTTCAACTATACCCCCCAGCAGGACAAGGCCACGCCGTCTCTGATCGGCGACGTGCCGCGCGGGGTCATGCTGCGCGAGCGCCCCATCTTCTTGGGAGGCCAGGGCGGCGTGGTGGGACCATCCACCATCGGCTTCGGCACGGTGATCGCGGCCGGCGTGATCTTCAAGGGCGATCTACCAGAGGGACGCCTCATGCATACAAATCAGGCCGGAAAGAAGGAACGCGAATTCATACCCGGTCTCTACGGCGAGATCAAACCCCGCGTTCTGAACAATATCCGTTACATCGCCAACCTCCTGGCGTTGAGACAATGGTATGCGAGCGCGCGCTCCCTGTTCCTTGCCCCCGAGCTGACGGCCGCAGCCCAGGATGTGCTGGCTAAGGCCGTCGATGAACGCATCAAACGGCTCAAGGCCCTGGCCATGAAAATGCCCGAATCCATCATGTGCCATAACATCTTGAAGGCAAGTGAAAAATCCGACCTTCTGGTCCGCCGTCAAACCGAATTGTACAATGCCTGGCAGGCCGTGGAGGAATCATTGAACGCCATGCTGAGCCTCGCGGGAGACACCGGGCTGAGGGATGCCTTCCTGAAGGAACTGAGCAGGTCACAAGGACCGTACATTCAGGCCATCAAAGACTTGAGCGCCCAGTCGTGCCAGACCGGCATCCGGTGGCTCACCGATCTTGTCGAACAGGTAAGCGCGGCGGCCATGCAACCGCTGCCGACATTCACTGCGTCGGCCTGACATAAGCGGGCGAAGTATTTCCCAAACACTTATTCCCGCGGTTGGGCCATCATCAAGAGCTGGTTGGGCAGCGTGATGCCGATGGACTTCGCGACCCTGGTATTGACCTGGACGCGCAGATGTGCCTGGCGCAGGATCGGCAGCGTCTCGGGTTTTTTGCCCTGTTTCAAGATCTTGGCTATCTGCCGGGCGGTAAGTTCGCCGATGACCTCGAAATTGGGCGTCACCAGAAGCACGGCCACGTGCGCATCCTTGGGCCGCGCGATCGTGCACGATATGACCGGCACCTTTTTCTCACGCTCGATGGCGATCAGTTCCTTGACCGGCTCGAGATCACGCATTCCATAATAGACATCGGCCGGAACCAGAAAGGCCTGGGCCCCTTGGGCGATTAACGCCTGGGCCGCGGGCTTCAGTTTGTCGGACTTGCGCACCTGCTTTGTCAGGACGTTTATCTTCAGATCGCGGGCCTTGATCTTGGCGTCATTGACAAAGGCCAGGACGTTCTCCTCCTCGCTGTGCACGATTCCCAGGTTCTTCAGACCGGGGAAGCCCAGCTTGGCCACATTGAGCACATCGGCCGGATCGATATAGATGCTCACGCCCGTAAAACCCGGACCGCCTTGCCTGGCTGAAGTGCTCCCGACCAACATGGGATCATAGACACATGAGAACACCACGGGAATACGCGCGGCCACGGCCTTGTCCTTGAGGGCCTTGGTGGCCGGCGTGCCGATGGTAAGCGCCAGATCGGGCCGGGAAGCGACAATCCGGTCGACACTGTTCCGGATCTCGTCCTTGTTCCCGGCGCCCTGCAGGATATCGGCCTCGATGATCGTGCGGCGGATGTGCACATTCCGCCCTTGAACCAAACCGAGCCGACCCAGCTCCTTGATCGTGGATTGCATAACGGCACTGAAGACATCGACGTCCCCGACCTGCAGGACCTCGATCCGGTAGGGTGCTGCCATGCAAGGCAAGGTTATGATCAGCAAGCCCAAGAGCACCATGCCTAGCCTGCGCATACATTCCCCCCCTTTAGTATCTAATTACTCATATTTACGCAATTCAAAGAGCTTCTTATCCTGGGTGGCGGCGATATGATAAAACTTGTCCTGCGGCACATAGATGTAGGGCACATCCTCGTCGCGGCGGTAGAGAAAGTGCGCCAGGATCATGCGGTTGACGGCGCGGTGGCCGATGATCATGATGTTGTCGGCATGCCGGTTTAAGTAAAAGGACTTCTTGATGCCCACCTCGATGCGCTGTTTCATGCTGGCGTAGCCTTCTCCTCCAGGATAGATGTAATTGTACTTGTCGGCCTCGCGCGCCGAGTACACCGCCGGCATCTGTTCCTGGATCTCCTGATAGGTCATGCCTTCGCAGATCCCGCCGTCGATCTCGTCGAATTCGCCTAAAGGGATGATGGTGCAGTCTTTCTGTGCCAGAGCGATGGGTTCGGCGGTCTGGATGGTGCGGGTCTTCTTGCTGGTGAAGATATACGAGATACGCCGGTTCATGAAGAAGCGTCCCAGGGCCTGGGCCTGGGCGATTCCACGCGGCGTGAGCGACGGGTCGCCGCCGATGCGGTCCTGGACATTGTAGTAGGTCTCGGTATGGCGGATCAGGAACAGGTTCTTGACCACGTCGGTGACCAGGAAATCGCGGATGCGGGAATAGATCGGCATGGCGTCGACGACCTTCTCCTCCAGGATGCGGTTGTGCAGCGAATCCATGCGGATATAATTGCGTTCCAGCGCCAGGGGGTTATAGATCATCTCATAGTACCGGATACGCTTGAGGAACTCGTGCACGGCATCATCCGGTATGAAGTTGGCGAATTCCGGGCCTTTGACCTTTTCCAGAATGGAGAGATAGAGGATATCCTCATCGTCATTGAGGCATTCGATATACAGAATGGGGTGGTCCTTGAGCTCGGTCTCGATGAGCGCCCTTCGCTCGCGGCTGACATTGGTGGCGTCCAGGATGGCGACCTGCCCTTTGTCGGCCAGGAAGGCTTTAGCCCGCTGCATATTGATGAGCGCAAAGCGCTTTCTAAGCTCCATGGCTTCCAGGTTGTCAGGACGGTAGAAATCCGCGAAGCTGGTGTCGGCCACGCGGTACTGACGCCTCAAGTTCCCGTTGTTGAAGATGCGGGTGGGTATCTGATTTCTTTTGAAGGTTTCCTGCATCCTGAGCGCCAGGGTCGATTTGCCCCGTGCGGGCAGCCCGATCATGACGATGTAAAGCTTCTCATCTTTGGTTGCCATGGCTTGAATAATAGTCTAACGTTTTAAGTTCTCAATGTTAAGTTAAGGGCCACACCCACCATCATTGCCGTCAAAGTGATTCCTTGTATCTGCTTAACACTTAACGCTTAAAACTTAAAACTGTTTTTTTAAATCACTTAAAACTATTTTTCAACTATGCTATGAGAGTACATCAGATCACGGCATCGCGAGAGGATGGCTATGGCAAATGACAACGGACCGGAAATCACTGCCGCGGCGCCCGGAACCGCTCCGGGGACAGACTTCATCCGCGCCATCATCAAGGAAGACCAGGACAGCGGCAAGCACGGCGGCACAGTACATACGCGCTTTCCACCCGAGCCCAACGGCTACCTGCACATCGGGCACGCCAAATCGATTTGCCTCAATTTCGGCATCGCCTCCGGCTACGCGGGTGGCCTGTGCAACCTGCGCTTCGACGACACCAACCCCAGCAAGGAGGACCAGGAGTACATCGACTCCATCATCGAGGACGTGCGCTGGCTGGGCTTTGACTGGGAGGACCGCTGCTTCTACGCCTCGGACTACTTCGAACGGCTCTATATGTTCGCAGAAGAGCTTATTCAAAAAGGCCTGGCCTATGTCTGCGACCTGAATGCCGAAGAGGTGCGCGCCTACCGCGGCACCCTGACCGAACCGGGCCAGGACAGCCCCTACCGGAACCGGTCCGTGGAGGAGAACCTCGACTTGTTCCGGCAAATGCGCGCGGGTGTTTTCGCTGACGGCAGCCGCACGCTCAGGGCCAAGATCGACATGGCCTCAGCCAACCTCAACATGCGCGATCCTGTGCTATATAGGATCTTGCGCGCCACGCACCACCGCACCGGCGATGCTTGGTGCATCTATCCCATGTACGACTATGCCCACCCCATCTCGGATTCCATCGAGGGCATCACCTACTCCATCTGCACCCTGGAGTTCGAGGACCATCGCCCGCTGTATGACTGGTTCCTGGAAAAACTGGATATCTTCCGCTCGCGCCAGATCGAGTTCGCCCGGCTCAATTTGAGCTACACGGTCATGAGCAAGCGCAAGCTCTTGCAGCTGGTGCAGGAAGGCACTGTCTCAGGCTGGGACGACCCGCGCATGCCCACCATCGCGGGCTTACGGCGCCGCGGGGTTACACCTGAGGCGATCCGCGATTTCTGCGAACGCATCGGCGTGGCCAAGAAGGACAGCATGGTGGACGTGGCCCTGTTCGAACACTGCGTGCGCGAAGACTTGAATGCTTCGGCGCCCAGGGTCATGGCCGTGCTGCAGCCCGTAAAAATCGTGATCGAGAACTACCCTGAAGATAAAGCCGAGGAATTTGAAATTGCCTATCACCCTGACAAGCCGGAGATGGGCTCGCGCCAGGTGCCTTTCTCGCGCGAGCTCTACATCGAGCAGGATGATTTCCAGGAAGACCCGCCTCCCAAGTTCTTCCGGCTGGCACCCGGGCGCGAGGTGCGCCTGCGCGGGGCCTACTTCATTACCTGCACCGGCGTGGTCAAGGACGCCAAGACCGGAGCTATCACCGAGCTTCGCTGCACCTATGACCCGCAGACCAAAGGCGGCGACGCGCCGGATAACCGCAAGGTCAAGGCCACGTTGCACTGGGTTTCGGCCAAGCATGCCGTCAAGACCCAAGTCCGGCTCTATGACCGGCTCTTCACGGCCGAAAATCCCTTTAGCGAGGCGGAAAAGGCCGGCCTGGACAGCTTGGCCTTTCTGAACAAGGATTCGCTTATCACCTTGGAGGGCTGCGCCCTGGAGGCGTCTTTAAAAAATGCGCTGCCCGGCAGCCGCTATCAGTTCGAGCGCCTGGGCTATTTCTTCGTGGACCCCAAGGACAGCCGCCCCGAAAGCCCGATCTTCAACCGCACCGTGACGCTCAAGGATACATGGGCCAAAATAGAAAAGAAGACATCTGCCCCTGAGCTGAAGACCAAACCTGAACAGACAAAGCCAAAACCGCAAGCTCAGGCCCTGGCCCCCGAGATCACCATCGAAGACTTCGCCAAGCTCGACCTGCGCGTCGGCATCATCCGCGAGGCAGCCCTGGTCGAGGGCGCGGACAAGCTTATCAAGATGCAGATCGACGTGGGCGAAGGTCGCACGCGCCAGATCTTCGCGGGCATCAAGCCGGCCTTCCCCGATCCGTCGGCATTGATCGGCGTCAACGTGATCGTGGTGGCCAACCTGAAACCGCGCCAGATGAAGTTCGGCCTGTCCGAGGGCATGCTCCTGGCCGCCAGCGGCACTGGCGGGTTGAGTCTGTGCACCTTGGCGGGGAAGCCACAGCCGGGGGACAAGATCTCCTAACTTCTCCGTTCCACAATCGAGCCCTCTCCACGTCGGCTTCGTCGGGGTGCTCCTGAAGAGTACTTCAAAGGGATACCTGCGTCGCTCCTTCCTCTAGATCATCTCGATTGAGAAACGGATGAGCGTGCCACGGCCGATGCCCCATGGTACTGAAACACCTCGACATCGCCTTGCGGCCTGCTTTGTTCTGATGCGCTGTATCGATTACAAGCTATTATATGCATTTTGATTTGAGATCCTTCCACGTATGGATAGCATCTGAAGATCGAAGGTTTTCTGACCGTTTGGAAACCACCAATGCATCGCAGAGATCGAAGCTTTGATGTGAGTCGAGATGCTTTATAGAACTCTGTACTCGCATCAGATTAGCTGGTTGTGATGATTAGCAAAAAAAATCTATGAAAAATCAAGCCAGATCTAGGCTTGAAGCCATGCTATAAGTCTTCTGCGCGATCGCGATTTTCGCTAGAGCAGTATGGTAATCCCTGGTCTGTCCAAACTTCCGGGGCCAGCGCTAACCATGCGGATCATCAGTTTCATCGAAGACGCTCCGATCAACTCGCGCATTCTCCGCATCCACACCCCGACGCCTACGCCGACCCCGAATACGCATGGGATGATTACGTTCAATCTTAACGTCATGACGTATATCGAAACAGGATGTGACGGGCAGGTTTATCTGAATTCCATCGATAAAATGGGCTCTCCTGGCGGCCAAACATTCCAGAAAACTTATAATATCAGTTACTCAATTAGCCGATATAATTCATACAGAATAGGGGGAAACATGAGATGCCATACAAGGTGTATTTGGTATATCAGTCTCTGCTTAACCATCATGACTGCATTGGCGGGATGCGCAGGAACGGGCAGGGTAGTTTATCACCCGGTGATCCGACCGGATAGGACCTTTGTCGCTGCTGTACAAGATCTGCAGAACGCTGCACGTTCCGGAAAGTTTCATGAAACTACGGGACCGTGGACCCCTGTGCGTAGAATTACCAGCATCACCGTGAATGAAAACGGGATCTCGAAATGGGAATTTGACCGTGAACCCGGCAGATACGCAGGTGTCGAAATGTCCCTGTTAACGCCAGGGCGGGATTTCGCCGTCAACGAGTGGGGACCAAGTTGGAAAATCACGTTTCCGGATTTTTTGATAACAGGAAGTTTGCCAGAGCTAAAAAAAACCGCGGATAACCTCTATTTTATCCGGAAGACTCTGGAGAATCTGCCGGAGAAACAGAAAAAAGAACTTGCTCTTTTCGAGCCGATCGCCGCGAAGTACCGATCACTGAGTGTAAAACCTCAGATTATCGAAGAACAAAGGAAACTGATCGTCCAGGCCAATGCCTTTACCCAGAAGAAAGACTATGCCGGAGCCATTGACCGATATATTAAAACCCTAGAACTCAACCCTACTTCCTATCCTGAAGCCTATTTCAATCTGGCCCTGCTTCATGAACAACTGCGTCTGTATACATTCGCCATCACTTATTTGAAGAAATATTTGATGCTCGTACCTGACGCTAAGGATGCCCGAGGCGCACAGGACAAGATCTATGAGTGGGAAGCGATGATCCAGGAATAGTATGGAAGTTGCCTTTTGTGAGAAAAATTAATGAAAAAATATTCTAGTCCCCTTCTTATTGTATTCTTTTTGAGTTGGTTGCAGATGTTTTTCCTGCCGTTGACTGTGCCGGCCTGGGCAGGCCCTGAAGTTGATTGTGAAGGGTCCGCGGCGGCTTACAGGTTACAGGGGATTCCTTGTTACTGCGTAAACGGAGCGATAGTCTGCGATCAGCCTTCCGGAAAGAAAAAAGCCAAACATGGTGTCGGTTCGAATGATATGAATGCCATGATCATGGGGACCTTATTTGAAGCGCTTTTCACATCACTATTTACGGATAATACTGCCGGCAATGCCGCACGACAAGAGGACGCTTATGCCGCAAGACAGGCGGAATTGCAAAGGGCCAGGGCGGCAGCCGCCCAGGCTGAATTTGAAAAAATGATGCGCTCATACAAAAAACTGGATAACGCTCAAGATGTAACCTACAAAACCTTATCGGATTCTAAGCCTGGTTATAAGTCACTTGATAATGATGCGGGAAAACTTGCAACCAGGACGATTTCAGGTCAACAGGCTGGCAAAGAACAGAGAGAATTTGAGACGATGAACGCCGAATGGATGCAGAAACAGAGAGTGCTTATCGAACAGAGGCTCACGGAACCCAATAAGTACGCCAGCGCCATCTACAAGTCGCTTACAACCAATGCCCCTCCGCTGCCGTACAAGCGGTTTAGCGAATTACAATCCGGTGACGTATTGCTTCTTGAAGGGAAGGGACTCTCTAGCGCGATCCCCTCTGTAGACAACTCAATCTCTTCCGGGCGTAATGAATCCGATGCAGCCCATACGGTGCTCTATCTAAAGGATGTCAACGAAAAAAAACTCTTCCTGGACAATCAGCCCGGTCAAGGACCGCGCATTATTTCTGAAGAAGAATTTTTGGAAACGTATGGCAACCGCAAGGCTGATGTGGCTCGCCTGGCACAGCCCTTGAGACCGGATGAAGCAAAAAAGCTTTACGAAGCGGCGAAGGGAATGGCGCAAAAAAACAACAGGGCACTGATCAACGGCCATATGTTCGATAGCTCCAACTATGGCGTGTGGAGAAAGGATAATGTTGTCTGCTCGGAAGCCGATTGGGCGCTTATCAATGCTGCCGGTCGGGATATTCCCGAATCTGGTGACAAGGTAAAAGTGGCTGCGGGTGTGAAGTGGAGCCCTGCCGACTATGCGAATTCGCAATACTTTCTGGTCACCCCTTTGGTTATGAACGAATAGGAGAATAAACGGGACGGTTGTTAATGCTCATTAATTAGGTAACTCTTTTGCATATCCATTTAATCCACGGCCAGCTATGGGACAGTACTTCTGATCTCTTCGATGAATTGTTAACCCCAAGCTCTGATTTTGAACTGTTGATAACTGCGGAAAATCATCGGTTTGGCTATACCCTAAAACCGATGATCTCATTTTGAAAGCTATACTTTTGCAGGATCAGGCTCAAAGTTATGATTCTGGCACGTAAGTTCTGATTTTTGAGTATCTCAGAAAATGCATCTTCCTTGAGGATATCAGTGATTTCTCTGTTTTAAAGGTATCTGCTAAAGACCTATTTTCTGCCTTCCAGCTTATCCCGTACGACAGGAGGCCACGAGAATGTCACCACCCACCTGTGGGTAAAATCATAATATTCCCTTATCGTTGGTGGGGGTGCTACGCACAAAGCCTACGGCATTTTTCTGGATGAGGCAGAGTTGGGGGGACAGACCCACACGTATGCCTGACCCAGAGATCCGTATCGGAAATCTGAATCTGATTACACGCAGGGCTCTGCTACCTGCCCCCCTCTCCTAATCTTCTATCTTTCGGCTATTTCTTCTTCTTTTTCGGTGCGGCGATTGCGTCCTTGAGGGCTTTGCCTGCCTTGAACTTCGGAGCCTTCTTGGCGGCAATCTTAATTGGTTTTTTTGTCAGAGGATTGATGCCATTTCTAGCCGCCCTTTCGACCACCTCGAATGATCCGAAACCGACCAAGGTAATTTTTTCTCCCTTGGTTAGGGTCTCGGCAACTATTTCGGCAAAACAGTTAATGACCGTTTCCACTGATGATTTCGACATTTTCGCCTTTGCCGCCAATGCTGCGATCAGTTCCGTCTTTGTCACTATGTAATACCTCCACTTATAGGATGTGACGCATATGCGCCATGTTGCCCAACAGTATTATACTATATTCGGCTAAGCGGATTGATTTTATGATTATAATCGAATTGGTGTGGTGTATTAGCCGAGATCGAATACCCCTGAGGTAATCGATGATTGGCTAGGAGTGCATATGGCCATCGTTTATCTAAAGGAGATGAATTGAGCGACAACCTGCGGATAACGATAAGGAATCGCTGTCCAGTCAACCGGGGCCGGGGTCTGCATGGCATGCCAGCCATTAGTGCCGGAGCCTGACAGCCACCTGACTGTTGGTCTTTTCATTGGTATCTGAGAGCGAAAATGTGTAAGATCTTCTTGTGATCAATACTTTTTTTAGGGGGGATGGGATGGGCATGAGTGTTGTGGTGCGTAGTATCGGGATGATGTTGCTGGTGGTGGCCTGTGCGGGTATTCCGGCCCTGGCAGAGGAGGCTGGAACAGCGGCGCCGTCCGGCCAGAAGGCAATCCGCACTCCGGTTGGCGCGCCGGTATCCGACAAGCTGTCCACCATGAAGAACGCCGCCATCAAAGGCGTGGCCATGCTGCGGTTCGAACCGGTGCGCATCAAGCAGACCGCGGCCGACTGCCGGTGCGAATACGAGGTCACCATCCGCAACATCGGCACGAGCCGGTTCAAAGGCGATATCGGGGTGAATACCGTATTCCCCTACCTGGGAGAAAACATCTCCGGCGGCACAAATGCCTACCATCTTGACTTGGCCGCGGGTTCCTCCACCACCGAAACCCGGCCGTTTACGATGGGGTGCGAGCCCAGGTTCAAACAGGTGCAGATCACCTTTCGCGATTCCGGCACTGTTGTCAACACGCAGACCATCAATCTGACGCAAGCCTACAGCGGCAAACTGCTTGAAGTGAAAGTTGCATCCGGGAAGATCACTGCCACGGTGCAAAACACCTCCGGCGTGGCGACAAACTTCTTTGTACAGTTCCACAAACCCAATCCTAATAGCCCGGGCGGCTGGCTGTCGGCCGGAGGCATTGCTTTTGATTGCGTTGCCGCCGGCAATTCCATGACCAGGAGCGTGAACGTTCCCACCGGGTGGCCGACCGATCAGAGCAGCATCAAGGTCTTGCTCAAAATCGGGCCGGCAACGGTTCAGGAGCAGATGCTCAGCGCCGGTACGAATTAGGTGAACACACGAGGGGGCCGTTAACCAAAGGATCGGAAAGTATCTGAAGGATCTTTCTTCGATTTACCTTTGGGCAACAGCCCGTTAAAACCAGACCTCTTTGCCCCTCGCCTTTACGGCGCGGCGAAGAGGTCTTCAATTTCTCCCCAGCGCGCTTCGGGGTCGGCGCCGATGCGGGCAATCATAGCATCAAAGGCTCGCCACATCTCTTCGGTACTCATCTCAGAAGGGCTCGGTGTCTTGAACCGTGACAATCGGGTATAATCTATCAGATATGTAACAAATCAAGGCCAGGCACCAATACATTTGTGCATGGTGGTAGACCTTTTCCTCATGGTTATCGTCTGTAGGGTAAACACCTGATGAGAGGGTATGCAATGAAACGGGCATTTCAGTGTATGGGCTTTACAGAGAGCAACCCCCTGCGCCCATCCAGTAAGGTCAGCCAGCGGGATTCCGTCATGATCGATGCCGCCCGATCAGATTCATATCTCACAATAAATCCATGGATGCACCACATTATCTCCACTATTCCATGGCAATGATCACCAAAGATTAAAAAAGAGAAGGAGTATCTTTCCATGAAAAATGTCAGCAGAATGAGAAAGTGGGCCACACCAATCACGATCGGCGCTTTCATATTGTCCGCCGCCACCGGGATCATGCTGTTCTTCAAGCTGGACCTCGGGCTTACCAAAGTGGTGCATGAATGGCTGAGCTGGTTGCTGGTAGCTGGGACGATATTCCACGTGATCGCCAACTGGAGGTTCATGACAAGCTACCTTGGGAGCCACCTGGGCAGGGGCATCATCGCCGTGTTTTTTATCATTACCTGCCTCAGCCTGATTCCGTTCGGAGACAGCCAAGGCCATGGCGGCCCCCCGCCCAACCGGACATCGGAGATCCTTGTCCGGTCGCCGCTGTCATCCGTGGCCACGGTTGCGGGTCATAAACCCGATGAAGCCGTGTCATTGTTACAAGCAAAAGGGTTGCAGATAGAAGGAAAAGATCAAAGCGTGGGTGAGATCGCGAGGCAGAACGGAAAAACTCCGGTGGACATACTGGACATGATTTTCTAAGCAGCACAGGAGAATGGCTCTACGATCTGCCTTCATGAGCAGATCTTCCGGGGTGCCACGGGCCAAGGCTTCAGCCTTGGCCCGTGGCATTCATGGAATCAGGCATCATTATACAAACTATACCCTTTGCGGCGGGATCCGCACCACGCGCTCGCCTTCACGCATGGATATCGCGTTCTGCGGACAGAAATGCGCGCACACCCCGCAGCCGATGCACAGCTCCTCCTTGCGGCGGGCCTTTTTATCGTCGTTCAGCCAGGCCGCGCCGGTATGGCATTTCTTCACGCAGGTGCCGCACCCGATGCAGAGATCGTCATTGACCACGGCCAGGTAATAGGTCATGTTCGTTATCGGCGCGATCATGGAATCCACGCCATTGGCACAGCAGCACTTGCAGCAGTTGCAGATGCTGGTCTCGTCCTTGCTGGTATCGAAATTCGGATGATAGGCTTTATGCACCAGCCCGGCCTCTTCCACCTGCTTTAAGACCTTCAAGGCTTCTTCCTTTGAGATCAGGCGCGAAAACCCCTGCTCGGAAGTAAAGCGAGCCGACTTGCCGAAGGTGAAGCACGTCTCCCGCATGTCCGTCTGCTGGCACGGAGATCCCGACAGATCCTTGTAGTGCCGGCAGAAACAATGACCCAGGGCTATTTCGTCGAACTTCCGGATCAGCTCCTCCACCTTCTGGGATGGAACGATCCGGTCACAGGCGGTTGCAACGCTTTTATCGATGATGATCCTGACCGGCTCGTGCCTGGGCTTGTTCTCGAAGATCGGGACCGTCCTGTCAACCGGCGGACTGTTCAAAAGCATGGGGACGATCGCGTCATAATTATCCTGAACCAGGCCCTTCAAATCGGTGAACATCTGATTGAAGAGCGCGCAGATCTCCCTGTCCCTGGCGCTGCCTTCCAGCTTGCCCATGAACTTGTATTCGAACGTCCCGACATTGATGAGCGGCAGCAGCCGGTACACCATGACGCCCTTGCTGTTGGGCTGATTGAAGATCACCCCGCGGTGTGCCAGTTCTTTTACCTTCTTATTGATTTCATCTGCCGTCAGCCCGCTCGATTGCTGCAGCTGCTCCATGGTCTGGGATTTTCTTTCCTTGAAGGCCGCAATGAAGTCCAGCTCATCTTCCCTGATAAAGTATTTCAAGATCTTGATGAGCGTGTCGTTGACCGGCAGCGGCGTGCCGCCGGCCTGGCTGATGATTTCACCGGCGCTTCTGTACCTCTCGTCCAATTCCATGTTCATTACCTCCCATGTGTTTTTTATGAGACAAGAAATAGTAAGAGTAAGGCCACACCATATGACAATTTTGTTGCATGTTGGAGACCTGCCCCCTTCATCATGCATAAAAGTCCACTGGCAAACCTGCGGTTTGGCCAGTGCCACCCCAAATCAAAATCCTATCGACCATTGCCAAGGTCACTCTCCAATTGTCGTCTTCTTCCATCAAACGCTGATCCTCTTGCAGAAACTGCTAATGCGTTACCAAAATTATTCGACGTAGTTGCCACTTGAACTGAGGGTAAAGTCTGGCTTTAATTCTGGTGCGTAGAATGCGCAGATTCCCGTCCTGTGGGTAGCTTTAAAGATATCCTGATAAGTTATCTCTACAGATAGATTTAATATTCTAGTTTTAGATTCGATTGCATCTACATCTGCCTGATTAATTCTTTGTGGGATGGTATCAAACCTAAATCTGAATTCTCGACCAGAGCCGAGGGCTAAATCTTCCTTACGCATTTCAGTCCTAATAATATCAGGTTTATCATATACTTGCATACGAGAGGTATATTTAAGCCTCACATGCTGTGCTGGTGTCTTCCCAGCATTAGTAATCGTCAAATAGAATGGATTAAGTTCACCTGCTTTCAACTCTTTTTCAAATTTTAGGCCCTTACACAAAATCCAAGCGCTCATATAAGTACGAGATGTTTGAATGCTGCTTTCCAACGCCTTATCGTTTGTTTCTGCTTGCAATCTAGAGGCTTCTGCACTGGCTTGCGAGGTCACACTTTGGGCTTTCATTTCAGACAATGTTTTTTCTACCGATTCTTTGTTTAGCTTGAGTCCTTCTTGAGCGACCTCAACTCCATCTACTGCGGCATCAGCGCTATTCTTTGCGGCGTTTAAGGCGGCTATGGATATGAATAAAGCCAGAAGACTAGTTATAACAAGGCAACCAGTGAGGATGACGAGCCATTTATTAAAGCGAAGTTGTCTTTTCATATAGACCAAGTCATTGGTGTCATGTTCCCGCTCAAGGGCCTCTATCCGATTTAGAATACTAGCCTTCTCAGGATCTGAAGCAGGTGTCTTAGCTCGAACGTTTGGATCGGAATCACTCATTGCACACTCCTCTTAACAGCATCAGTGCTTAGATCGATCCACCTAAGAAACAAAACATTTTTTGTTTGTCTGTATAAGATGCTACAAAAACAATCGTGAAAAGCATGTCTCTCATTCAATCTCCCATTCATCACAGACGACACAATCAGAATGCATAAACCCTAAACCCGCTGCCCATCCTCAGTCAAGCGGTTTCCAGCCACCTAAAACCACCATGACGGTCCGTACAACTCTGAAATAAGGCGAAATATTTTTTAATTCGTGCTTGACATACAATCAGTTCATCTGTAAAAGTTTATCAGTAATGAAGTTTCATTATTTATAGTGGGCCTTTGGCCCTGTAACGGGAGATATCTTTTTTCCAGGTACTGTTTTCTTAACCATAGCGGCGTAATACACGCACGGGTGAGGTATGCCGAAGGCAACGGAACAGAAGCGCCAGGAAACCTTGGACAAGATCGTCAGATCGGCCATCGATCTGTTCAGCCAGCGCGGCTATCACAATACGCAGGTGATGGACGTCGTACGCGCGGCGAATATATCGGCCGGCACCTTCTACAACTATTTCAAGGACAAGCGCGAGCTCTATGAGCGCATCACGCGCGAGAACTTTGACGCCTTTCGTTTATCGCTGCTGGAGATCAGGCGGCCGGTGAATATCTGGGACCGGCGCGAGCAACGCGACAAGCTCCATGCATCCTTCTCCGCGCTGTTTGATTTTGTGAAAGCCAACCCGCAACTGTTGACCATCATGCTGCGCGGCGGTTACGGGGTGGATGAGTCCTTCGACATCATTACCTGGGGGTCGTTTTCCACCTTTGCCGATGACCTGGCCGAGGATATCCAGGCATGGCTGGATGAAGGTATTATAGAGAAGATCAACCCCCACCTCTTCGGCCATGCCGTGGTCGGCATGGCCATGCAGATTATCCACAGCTTTCAGTTCGACAAGCGTTTTGAGCGCGATGAGGCTATCGATTACCTGATCACATCCAGCCTGGCGACCTTCGATCAATTCCTCACGCGCAAAGGAAAGAAGATCCTTGAAAAACAAGAGCAAAAAGGAGGGTAGCATGGCGGAGAATTCTTCGTAACGCCAGAGACTTATCGGTTTTGCATTTCAAAGCGTTTTATAACGTATGCTTTTTACATGACAAAGGGAGGTCTTTATGAACAAGTATCTGGATGATCTATTTCTGTATCCCAAAGCCTGGGTCGACGACGACGCCTTAGGGTTCGCGGCCACGGCGCGCGCCTGGGCCGAAAAGGAGATCCTGGCCAACCGCCTGGAGTATCAACAAGGTTACGATACGCTCTTTATCGAGAAACGTAAGAAGCTCATCCTGGATATCGGCTTCGAACGCCTGGTGCTGCCCGAGGAGCACGGCGGCTATGGCTGGAACAAGCCGTCCAGCGCGCCCGGCATCCTGACCGTCTTCACCGAGATCGGCCGCGGGGATGAGGCCATCGCCTTCATGGCCGCGCTCAAGTACGCCGTGTTCGCCATTATGACCATGAAGCCCAACATCGACACGGCCCTCTTGGGCGAGCTGGCCCCGCTCTATTTCGCCGATGCCCTCAAAAACGTGGCACTGATCCTGCCGGGTCCGGGTTTGGACGGCGAGAACACGGCGCTCTTCGCCGGCCGCTCCGTGCCTGTAGCCTTGAAGGCCTCTCAAGACGGCTATACGCTTTCCGGCAAAGGCTTGCGGCCCTTGGGACCGGGCTTCAATGCCGACCTCTTCGGGGTCGTATGCGGCGATAAGGACGGACACGCCTGCCTGGCCTTTGTCCCGGCCGACGCCAAAGGGGTCAAGAAGGGCGCGCCCTTGAAAATGACGGGCCTGAATGCCTGCCGCAACACCGACATCACCTTTGATAAGGTCAAGATCCCCAAGGGCTACCTCATCAACCGTGAGGGCGTAATTACGGAGCTCTATGCCTGGCTCAACCTCCTCCTGGGCGGCACCTCCATCGGCGGGGCCATGAACTTCTTCGAGATCCTGACCAACTGGGCCGAGAATCGCACCATCAAGGGCAAAGACATCATGAAGGAAAACCCGCTGTGCGCCTCGGTCCTGGCCACGGTGGCCGAGGAGATCGCGCATGCGCGCCTCATGGCCTACAGCATGGCCCACATCATGGCCCAGCCCGAGGCCTGGGGCGGCGTGGGAGGCACAGGCGTGTTCACCTTCGCCCAGATGCTGGGCTCCCGCATCCAGCAGGCCTGTCTGAACGCGCTCAACAAAGGCATGGAGCTCATGGGCTCGGCCGGCTACGCCAAGGAATGGCACGTCGAAAAGCACTGGCGCGACATCAAGACCATCCAGTCCTGGCTGTGCGGCGTGGGCGCCGACGTCCCGGTCAAGATGGACATTGCCCGTTACTTCTATGACTGCAAGGAGGTCTAGCCATGAAACACTTTGATGAGTTCTCACTGCCCTTGGAGCAGGTATCCCCCATGGAGAAACACATCCGCAAGGTGCTGCGCACCTGGGCGGACAACGACTGCATCCCTTTCCGGCGCCAGTACGACGAAGACTGGAAGGATCATAAAATCATCGAGCCGGCCTTCCAGAAGCTCATGGTCGACCTCGGTTTCCAGAAGGCCATGTTTCCCCAGGAGCTGGGCGGCTGGGGCATCGGCCATTCCGACTATGTCTTCCGCATCGCCTATGCCTTGAGCGAAGAGGTGGGCCGGGCCGATACCGCCATCGCCGTGGCCTTCCTGGTCACCATCTGGCCCTTGACCACCATCCTGGTCGAACCGCATGTGAACTGGCGCCTGGCCAGGGAGTTTGCCCCCTGGTACGTGAACGCCAAGCACCCGGTCTTCTCGGCCTTGACCATGACCGAGCCCCAGGGCGGGGCCGACATCGAGAACATGGGCTTGCTGGGCGGCAAGACGCTGCGCACCACGGCGCGCCTCGATGGCGACGAGTGGGTGGTGAACGGCCATAAGCTCTGGCCTACCAACTCGGCCGGTGTCTCCAAGCTCTTCGGCGTGCCCTGCACCACCAAGCCGGGCTCTCATGACAAGAACGATTTTGCCATCATCTTCATACCCACGGACCTGCCCGGCGTGAGCGAGGGCAACCCCTATGAAAAGGCCGGTATGGCCGCGGACAAGAACAGCGACATCTGGTTCGACAACGTGCGCGTGCCCGCCTGGTACCGGGCGCACGGGCCGGGTTTGGACGCCCAGACCTTTGCCGAGATCATCCCCTGGGGCCAGGTGGCCTCGATCGGCTTCATGACCGGGGCCATGCTCAACCTCTATGAGAGGCTCTATGAATTCGTATCCACGCGCACCTACCGCAACCGGCTCCTGAAGGAGAACGACGCCGTGGCCGGGGTCATCGGCCGCATCGCCGGCGACATCGACATCTGCCGCATCCTGGGCTACGAGGCCGCCTGCATCGGAGACCGGCGCAATAAGGCCTACGGCAAGCCCATCCATGACGAAGAGGTCATCGGCAAGATCCGTAACATCAAGGACTTCGTCTCGGACAAGACGGTCGAAAACTTCGGCCGGGCCATGGACGTGCTGGGAGCCTACGGCGCGGACCGCGAATGGGACATCGAAAAGCACTGGCGCGACGTCAAGATCATCCAGCTCTGGATGGGCGGCAAGCAACTCTGCCAGATGGAAGCGGCCAGGTACTTCTTCAATTGCACCTCGATCTAAAGGCTTTCGAATCAAGGAGGTAGGCTATGTATGAAAATCAAGGCCTTGAGGCTGCGAGCACGTTCCTCAAGGAGCTGATCAATAAACCGGCCCTCAAGGATGACCTGCGCGCCGTTCTGAAAAGCATGGACGGACCGCAAACCGGCCGCGAGCTGGTGCGGACCTTCCTGTGGCAGGACCTCGAGTTCTCCTTAGGATTAATGGGGGGCCTGCCGGTCATTGCCAACGCGCTGATACGGATCTTCGACGAGGTCCTGGTACAGCTGGGCGACAAGTTCTCCCCGGAGCTGCTGCATGGTTTCATCGCCTCGCTGCTGGACGACATCGATACGGCCACCCTAGGCCAGGCCATCAAGCGTCTGCGCCCCATGCTCGACAACCTCGCCCCGCTTTTCAGCGAGCTCTTACAGGCGGTGGAGAAAGAAGGAGCCAAGCCATGAGCGGCCTGATCAAGGAAATCTTAAGCAAACCCACGCTCAAGGACATCCTGCGCGGCCATTTGAGAGGCATCTCTCCCGACTCCGGCCGTGAGATGGTCAAAGACCTCATCTGGCAGGACTTCGAGGTCCTTTTCAGTATCATGGGGGCCATACCTTCCATGATCAACTCCTGTGTCGGCGGTATAACCCAGCTGGTGGACGAAATCCACGCCAAGTTCTCACCCCGGCTGCTCAAGGGGTATATCGGCAGCATCCTGTCCGATGTCGAGAGCTCTGAGCTCAAAGCCTGCGGCGGCGCGATGTCTTCCCTGGTGCGTGACGTGCTGGCCGAGTCGCCGGAGTTGAAGCCCTTCGTCCTCGAGCAAGGCCCGGTCGCTATCGCCAAGGTGATCAATGCCGGCACGGCAGGCCTCAACACCCTATGCCGGCAGAATCCGGATCTCCTCAGTGCCTTCCTCTCCAGGGTGATCGACAATCTCGACAAGCCGGCCTTGAACGACGCCGCGCTCAACCTGGTGGATGCCATCCTGGATCAGAAGCTGGGCCTCATCTCCCTGGCCGGCGGTCTGGTCAAACGTCGCGGCGCCAAGCTCATCAAGCGTTTCGGCCTGCGGTCATGAGACGATGACAAGGAGGACATGTCAGCATGAACAAAATTGATAATCTAACGCAGATACAGTTGACCATCGGCCGCATCGGCGGCGACTTCCTGCGGTCGTACATCAGACCGGGGGCGCGCTTCGTGGCCGCCATCGCCCGCAATATCGTGAGTGTCTGGTCGGCCAAGGGCCCGCTCAAGGCCAAGCTCTTCCTCCCGTTGCAGTGGCTGCTGGAAAAGGTCGCGGCGGTGCCCACGGCTCCGAAACCGGCCGCGCCCACCACTTTGCCGGGGGATATCGCCAGGCTCATCACGCTTGTGTGTGCCAGGGTGAACGAAGCCCACGGCCGGGGCGAGCCCGACGATGACCCGCACCGCGGCGAGAAGGTACGGGCCTTCCTGGAAAACCTCGATTTCGGCGAGATCATGGAGATGGTCGAAGGCGCGGACCCATACGTGATGAAGGCCCTCGAGACCTTCAATGAAGAGCTCTGGAAATACCCCGCCAAGGTAGGGACCTTGGTGGCGACCATTATTCCGCTTATCAATATCGTCATCAAGTCCGTGCGGGAGATCATGCTTCCGATCGAGAAAGGCATCGGCCCCGATCTGCTGGCCGATATCATCCTCTCCCTGGTCAAGGGCGTGGACGGGGCGGAGACGGCCAAGCTGATCAACACCTCCCAGGAGGTGCTGCGCCGGGTGCACACCGGCAGCCTGCTCCTGGGCAAAGGCGGCAAACCCCTGATGCAGCTCTACCTGACCGAGGTCATGAAAGCCTGCCTGCCGCTGATGAATCCCGAGCTCGTGAAGAAGGCGCGCATCATCCTGGCCGAGGACAAGCTTTCCATCGCCCAGTCCGCGGCCGATGCGCTGACGGACAACCCCGCCATCACCGGGGCATCCCTGGCGGCCTCAGGCGCCGTGCAAAGCGCGGGCATCAAGGCCAGGGCGCGCAAGCTCAAGGTATACGAAGATCTGGGCCTGGACATCCTCAAGGCGGCCCTGACCGAGAGCCTGTCGGACCTGGACACCTATGAGATCGCCGACCTCATCAACGGCGCGTGCCGGGTATTGAACCGTGTCCACGCCGTTAAACCGGGCTTCCTTCTAAGCCTGGCGAGCGGGGTCGTTGATTCACTGGATAGCGCGGAAATAGGGGACACCGCCCAGTGGATGGTCGGCGACCTGGTGCAGGCCCTCAAACCCCTGGCACCCAACCTCATGCCGGTTTTCATCAAGGGTCTGACCGAGCTTTTGAGCCCGGAGGGAGGCTATGAAAGCGCTGAACAGGCCGAGGCCATCCAAGGCCTGAGGGCCACGCTGGCCCAAGTGGCGGGGGGTGAAAAATGATCGCCAAACTGAAAGAAGTAGCCCAAAATCTCGAGAACAGCTTCATCACCCGGTGGAAGAATGACGGCAAAAAGGTTGTGGGATACACCTGCACCTTTATCCCGGAAGAGATCATCCATGCCGCGGGACTCCTGCCCTACCGCGTGCGGGGCATCGGGACCACCTCGCTGTCCATCGGCGATTCCTATTTCGGGCCGGTCAACTGCAGTTTTCCCAAGTGCATGCTGCAGCTCGCGGGCGAAGGCTCGTACAAATTCCTGGACGGCGCCATCATATCCAACGGCTGCGATTCCATGCGGCGGCTGGAAGAGTGCTGGCGCAAGGCCGATGACGATTATCCCGGCGCCAAGCCCGCCTACTACGAATATTTTTCCGCACCCCACAAGGCCGTGGACTACAGCATCTCATTTTACGCCGAAGAGTTGCAGGACATGATCGCGAGCCTCGAACAGTACTTCAAGGTCAAGATCACGTCCGAGGCCTTGAAGAAATCCATCAAGCTCTATAATGAAAGCCGCACCCTGCTGCAGGGGCTCGACCGCCTGCGCCATCGCAAGGACTGCCCCATTACGGGCGAGGACGCCCTGGCCATTCTGATCGCAGGGCATGCCATCCCGCGCGAGGATTTCAATGCCATGCTCAAGGACATTCTCACGCAGCTGGAGCAGACGCCCGGCATCTCGGACAACAAGAAACGCCTGATGCTCATCGGCAGCGCCAGCGACGACTGCGAATTCGTCAAGGTGCTGGAGGACGCGGGCGCCGTGGTGGTGGCCGATACGGTCTGCTTCGGGTCGCGCCTGCATAACAGCCTGGTGGACGAGCTGGGCGATCCGATCCAGGCCCTGTCTTCGCACTACCTGAATCACAGCATCTGTCCGCGCATGCTGGGCTACTACAAGGACCGGCGGGCCTACATTCAGGGCATCATCGATAAAGCCGGTGTGGACGGCATCATCCTCCAGAACGTGCGTTTCTGCGACCTGCACGGTTCGGAAAATGGCGTGCTGGAGAGGGATCTGGAGGCCGCGGGCGTGCCCTGCATGCGGCTGGAGCGCGAGTATGGTCCGCTGGTGGAGACCGGCCGGATCAGGATGCGCGTGGATGCGTTCATGGAACGCATAGCCTAAGGAGGACGAACATGTGTGAACAAAACCGCGAAGAGGTAGCACGGGAAGTTATGCGCGACATCGCCCTGGACGACAGCCGCATGCTGGCGGAGCGGCAGCGGGCCATCGACGCGCTGACCCTCTTTCACGCCGAAGCCCTGCCGAGCCTTGAATTCATCGTGCGCAAGGCCGACCTGGATGTGATCAAGGAACGCTCGAAGCTCTACATCCAACGCATAAAGTCCGGAGCGGTGCTGAGCATGTCCGGCGTATGAGAGGAGGCCATTCATGAAGAAGGAGACACGCGAATATAACTACGACTGGATGCTCTGGAGCATCTTCAACGCCGGGAGCAAGGCCGCCGACGGCACGGCCAAGGAGTTCGAGGGGCTCAAGAAGGTCATGCCGAACTTCAGTACCGTACTGGAGACCTTCATGAGGCACGGCGAACCCGGTATCCTCTTTTTCAAAATGATCAAGCAGTACTTCGACGAGGTCATGAGCGCGCACGAAGAAGGCAAGAAGATCTGCATCGGCACCTTTGTCACGGCCAAGGAGCTGTTCTTCGCCTTCGACAACGTGGTGCCGATCTGGGCCGAGCCCATGAGCGTGGTCGGCACCATCGGCACGCGCAAAGGCACGGCCGAATACATGGATTACTGCTGCGAGGTCGGGTTCACCGAGACCTCCTGCTCGGCCCAGCGCGGCTCGATCGGGGCCTATCTGGCCGGCTTATGCGAGATGCCCGATTTTCTGGTCTGCACTGCGGCCGGTATCTGCGATACCAATGCCAATGCCGTGCAGTTCATGGCCTCGTATCTCGACCTGCCCTTCTATCAGTGCAACTTCCCGGGCAAGCTCACGAGCAAGCGCGCCGAAGATTACCACCGCAAGGACTACCGCGGCCTGATCGAATTCGTGGAAAAGCAGTCCGGTACGCGGCTGAGAGAAGAACGTCTGCGCCAAGTGCTCGAGGAAACCAAACGTCAGGACGAACTCTTGAATGAACTGTTCGATCTGGCCAGGCTCATCCCGTGCCCCATGCCGCCCCTATTCGATCTTTTCCAGTACGCGGGCAAGCTCTTCATGTCGGGCCGCAAGGAGTACACCGCCGTGTTGGAGGCCATGTTGAAAACCGTGCGGGAAAACGCCCAAAAGGGCTGGTCGGGCACGAAATCCAAAAAGGAGCGGGCGCGGCTCATGATGTGTTACATCGACCATTACACCACGGACGGCCGTTTCTGGGAATGGATGGATGACAACGACATCAGCCTCATCCCCACCCTCATCTTCACCTTCTTCAATCAGGGCATTCCCTATGCGCAAGGCCGCGAGGACGAGGTCTACAAGATCGACACCAGCACCATGGACTCCATGATCGATTCACTGGCGGCCATCAACTCGCGCATGCCCATGACCAAGCAGCTCAGGGGCCCCTACGACGCCAAGGGCATGTGGCTGGACGACTTCACCTGCATGGCCAAGCTCATGAAGCCCGACTTCTCGGTCTATGTCGGCTCCATGGGGTGCCGCAACAGCTGGGGCATCAACAAGCTCATTCAACGCGATGCCGAACGTGCGGGGATGCCTACCATGCTGCTCTTCGCCGACGCCTTCGACGACCGCGTGGCATCCTGGGAGTCCTGCGTGGACAAGATCAGCGAGTTTATGCAGGTGCGGGGGATAGGACAATGATCGCGGCCGGTTGCGATGTCGGATCGCTCACGACCAAGGCGGTCATCTTCAACAACACGCGCATCATAAGCCATGCGCTGATCCGCTCCTCGTTCGATCCGGCCAAATCGGCCGGCGAGGTCATGGCGATGGCCCTGGAAGGCGCAAAGCTCAAGATGGATGACATCGGCTTCTGCGTGGGCACCGGCTACGGCCGGGAGCGCATCCCCTTCGTGCACTCGTCGGTTTCCGAGATCGCCTGCCATGCCAAAGGCGCGCACTACCTGCTGCCATCGGTGCGTACCATCATCGACATCGGCGGCCAGGACTGCAAGGCCACGCGCCTGGACGCCAAGGGAAACATCGTCAAGTTCATGACCAACGACAAGTGCGCCTCAGGCACGGGTCGCTTCCTGGAAGTCATGGCCAAGCTCCTGGGTCTGGAGCTTCATGAGCTGGGCGAGCTCTCGGCCCAGTCACGCCAGCCCATCACCCTGGCGGCTACGTGCACGGCCTGGGCCCAGGCCGAGGTCATCGTACACCTGAACACGAACACACCCAAGGCCGATCTGGCGGCCGGCATCAACGAGGCTATGGCCGCCCGGGTGGCCATCCTGGCCAAGGCTGTCGGGCTCGAGAAGGACGTTTGCATGACCGGCGGGGTGGCCAAGAACATCGGCGTGCTGCAGGCCATGGAAAAACACTTGAACGTCCCGATCCGTAGGCTTAGAGTAGACCCTCAGATCATCGGGGCTTTAGGAGCGGCCGTGATCGCCAAAGAAAAGATGGAGGCCAGACAATGTATGTAGCCGGCTGTGATGTTGGTTCCTTGAGCGCCAAGGCTATCATTATGCGGGACGGCGAGGTGATCGCCTCGCAGGTGATATTTTCCAAACCCGACCCGGCCGAGTCGGCCTCTGAGGTCATGGGCCTGGCCCTGGCCCAGGCGGGAATAAGGCAGGCCGATATCAGCTATTGCGTGGGCACCGGCTACGGGAGGAGTTCGATCCCCTTTGCCCAGAGCGTGGAGTCCGAGATCACCTGCCACGGCAAGGGTGCTGCGTGGATCATGCCCGAGGTGCACCTGGTGATCGACATCGGCGGCCAGGACGCCAAGGCCATCCGGCTGGACGACAATGGCAATGTGGTGCGCTTCGCCTATAACGACCGTTGCGCCTCGGGCACGGGCCGCTTTCTGGAGGTCATGGCCGCGGCCTTAGGCGTCGAGATCCAGGATATGGGCGCTATCTCCAACCAGGCCAAGAATCCGGTGGCCATCTCCAACCAGTGCGTGGTCTTTGCCGAGACCGAGATCATCTCGCTCATCAACGCCGGCAAGGATAAGGCCGATATCGTCAGTGGCCTGCACCGGTCCCTGGCCCACCGCGTGGCGGCTTTAGCCAACGGCGTCGAGCTGGCGCATGAAGTCACTATGACCGGCGGGGTGGCCAAGAACCTGGGCATGTTCACTGCCCTGGAGCAGGCCTTAGGGCTTAAGATCACGCCCATGCAGAAGACCGACCCGCAGATCATCGGTGCTTTAGGCGCGGCCCTCCTGGCGCGCCAGGCAGTTAGCAAGGCAGCGTAATACCATGGAACTCTTCCTCGATACCATTGACGCGCTGAGGGATTTCATGGGCCAGCTTTCGCCCCACACAACCTGGGACAAGGACAATAGCCGCCTCTGGCCCATAGGCGGTCCCCGCAATATCGTGCTGAAAGAAGACCTTGGTCTGGAGTTGGGCAGCCCGGAAAAAGAATCCGTATCCTGCCTGCTGTGGACCGAGCAGCTTGAGCTTGTAGAGAACGGCCGCATCACTTTGGTGGGCCCGGACTTTCCCGAGAGCAGGGGTAAAAGCCTGCCGTTGGGCAAGGTCGTGCTGGCGGGCGTGACGGGCTTCAATGAAGACAACGCCTACGATCGGCACAAGGACTTGGATTACCTGCGCTACAACCTGGACCTCAAAGGCTTCATGCTGCGCGCGGTCTCCCAGTTCATGCGTGAATGGTGCCGCATCAGTACAGCTGCGCTTAAGGACGGCTTTAACACCCGCATCCTGGCTTCGGCACTCATGGAACAGTTTATGGCCCAGCCTTTTGTAAAGTCCGTGGAGGTGCTCTACATAACCTCCAGCTCATCTGATGTCCTCAAGCTCAAGCAGATCACCACGCCCGCGGAGAAGATCATCGGCGCCATGAACAAGATGGCTACGGAGATGGACTGCGATTGCGCGGATTGCGATTACCAGGAAGTGTGCGATGAGGCCACCGAGCTCAAGGCCATGCGCGAAAAACTCATGCAGAAGAAAAAGGAGGCTCACCATGGATAACACCAAGATCATAGCATTGTGCGGCAAGGGCGGGGTGGGTAAAACCTCGGTATCGGCCCTGATGGTCAAGCTCCTTTCCCGCAAGAACGGCAGCCGCATCCTGGCCATCGACGCCGACCCGGCCGTGGGTCTGGCCACGGCCTTGGGACTGACGGTGCGCAAGACCGTGGACGATATCCGCAAAGGCCTTATCACCGACATCCAGAAGGGCAAACCCGAGGACAAGCGGACCACTGCCCAGCGCCTGGATTACGAGCTCTTCGAGGCCCTGGAGGAAGGCTCCGGTTTTTCGCTGCTTGCCATCGGCCGACCCGAAGATGAAGGCTGTTTCTGCAAAGTAAACAACCTGCTCAAGCAGATCATCGCCGACCTGGCCGACAAATTCGACATCGTGCTCATCGACGGCGAGGCGGGCGTGGAGCAGATCAACCGCCGCGTCATGAAGAAGGTCGATCACCTGGTGCTGGTCTCGGACACCTCGGCCAAGGGCGTGGGCGTGGCCAACACCATCGCCCATGTGGCCACCGACAACCGCGCCGTGAACTTTACCAGCATGGGCTTGATCATAAACCGCGTCAAGAGCGTGGATGAGGTCAATGACATCAAGACCAGGACCAAGCTCAATGTCTACGGCTGGATCTTCGAGGATGATCTCATCCACGATTTCGACTTCAAGGGGCTTACGCTGACCGGCATGCCCGACACATCGCTTTCGCTGGGCTCCGTGGCCGGCGTCCTGGATAAACTGAATTTATTGTCATGATGTTCTTATTATTTTTGAATGTAAAAGGGAGGGATCAGGATGAATATCACCGTATTGTACTTTTCCCAGACCGGCAATACCCTGAAAACCGCCGAGGCCATGGCCGCGGCGCTGCGCGAGAAAAAACACGGCGTGCGCGTCCTGGACATGCGCCAGGCCGCACCGGCGGACATCAAGGACTGTGATGTGCTGGGCGTGGGCGCGCCCTGTTTCGAAAGCCATGCCCCCGAACCGGTCACGGATTGGCTGCGCGCCATGCCACCCTTGTACGGCAAGCCGTGTTTTGTCTTCGCCACCGCGGGCGGGGTCCCGGGACGCGTGCTGTATGAACTCACGCGCGCCGTGCAGGCCAAAGGCGGCAAGGTGATCGGCGGCTTCCTGGGCCGCGGCCAAGTGCATCACCCGGCGCCCTGTCTGATCGGCCGCCTGCCGGGCCGCCCCCATGCCGATGACCTGGCCAAGGCGGGCGCATTCGCCCTGTCCGTGGACAAACATCTGGCGGATGGTCACGGCGGCGTCATGCCGCAAAGCCGCCGGGACGCGCTCAAGGCCCCTTTAGGGTTCTATCCGTTGGTGGGCCTGATCGCGCGGCCCTGGCTGCTGCGCATCATCCTGCCCAAACCTAAACTGGATAAAGGCCTGTGCAACCAGTGTGAACTGTGCGCCAGGGAATGCCCGGTGAAGTGCATTACGCTTTCACCCTCCCCGGTCCTGGATGGAACATGCATCCGCTGTTACCACTGCCAGAACATCTGCCCGCAGAAGGCCTTGTCCGTTTCCTGGTGGTACGGCAATCTCGTGATCCTAACGCTTTACAACACGCTCTTCGCGCGCCTTTTCGGAGACCTGGACCCGGAGGAACATATTTATTGATCTGAATTGATGCATTAAAGGGAGGTCAGGACCATGGCAACACCGAACAAAACCATGAAAGTTTTCGAAACCCTGCTGGAGAGCCCGCAGAACGAGCTGGTCGAGCAGGCCGCTTCAGCCGGGCGCATACCCATTGGCTACGCCTGTTCGTTCGTGCCCGAGGCCCTGCTCATGGCGGACAGGCTCTTCCCGGTGCGCTTGAGGGCGCCCGGGGTGGCCGGCACCGAGATCGCGGACAACTACCTGTCGAGCTTCGTCTGCTCGTATGCCCGCAGTCTCCTGGAATTCGCCATGGACGAGCGCTTCGACCTGATCCAGGGTTGGGTCTTCGTGCCCTCCTGCGCGCACATGCAGCGGCTCTACGATAATTACGACTATCTCAAACACCCGGCCTTCAACCATGTCCTGGACGTGCCCCGCAAGGTGAACGCGGATACGCTGGTCTGGATGGCCGAGGAGCTCAAGAACCTCTCCGACAAGCTCGCCGCGCATTTCGGGGTTGACATGAGCGAGGCCTCCTTGAACAAGGCCATGGGTGAATGGAACGCCTTTGCCGCGGCCGTGCGCACCATCGGCGAGTTGCGCAAGCGTCCTAATCCGCCGATTACCGGCACCGAGTTCCATCAGATGGTCATGGCCGCCTTGTCTTCGCCCAAGGACCTGATCATGCCCCTGATCAAGGATTTCGAGCAGGAGCTGGAACAGCGCGACGGTCTTAAGAAATACCGCGCGCGCCTGATGCTGGTAGGCGGCCATCTACATGACCCGGAGTTCATCAAGGTCATCGAGTCGCAGGGCGGCCTGGTGGTGGCGGACCGCTTCTGCACCGGGACCATCCCCGGCTTCAGGCCCATCGACCTGGGCGGCGACCCTTACAAAACCCTGGCGGATTATACCTTCAAGAAGACCCTGTGTCCGCGCATGATGGAGGACTTCGACCGCCGGCTTAATACCATCATCGAGACCGTCAAGGAATACAAGGTCGACGGCGTGGTGATCGAGATCATCAAGTTCTGCGATCTGTGGGGCGTGGATGCCATGCCGCTGGTGACGGCACTGCGCGAGAAAGGCATCCCGGTTTTGAAGCTGGAGCGGGAATACCGTTTGGGCGGCGAAGGACAGCTGCGCACCAGGGTGCAGGCCTTTATCGAGAGCATGGGCAAATAAGGAGGCCGGCATGAAGATCAATACGCTCATTACCAATACGAAAGCGCACCTGGCCAATGTCCCTGAATTCTTGAAGGTTCTCTTGAATGAAAGCCTGGCAGGGTATCTTGCCAGCCGGCCCAAACCTGGGAATGCTGCGGTTTTCATCAAGTACTGGGCCCTGACCTGGATGGCGATCCTCAAGTTTATCGTGGGCCAGGCCCTGTTCAAGCTCGGTCCTATAGGCCTTGTGCGCGCGCTCATCAAAAATCCCTGGATCTTCACCTTGCTCAGGGTCAATGGATTGATGCGGCGCCTGGTACGGGGACGATCAGGCGTGTTTCACGATTCGATCTGCCTGACGGTGCACACCGTGGCCGTAGGGGTGATCGACCAGCTCAGGAACATGCTGTTCGATCCCGAACGCATGGTCATCAACGAGGACCTGGTGCCGAACGACATCGTGCGCGCCATGGGACTCAATTGCTACCTGCTCGAGGCCATGGGCATCGTCCTGCCTATCCTGACCCCCGAGGGCACCTTGAAGTATATCGACGAGGCCGAGAACGCGGGCATGAACCCGGACTCGTGCAGCCTGCCCAAGGCCACGGTGGGCATGGTCATCAAGGGCCATATGCCCAAAGGCGTGGCCATGGTGAGCTCCAATCTGCCCTGCGATGCGGGCGCGGCCTCTTACGCCTTTATCCAGCGCGCCTACGATATCCCCACCTACCGTCTGGACGCCCCCTATCACTTCTACAATGAACGGGCCGAAAAGCTCTTCGCCAAGGATCTCATGGGCATGATCACCTGGCTGGAGCGGCACACCCCCGGCCGCATGAATTGGGACCGCTTCCGCGAGATCTGTAAAAACCGCAATGCCATGCTGGAGATGGAGACCGAACTGTGGGACATCACCCGCACCAGGCCGGCCCCGCTGGCGGCCGAGGCCGTGTGGCTGAGCCATCTGTGGCATTTTAACGTCACGCCCGGACACCCGGACTCGGTCAAGCACTACAAAGAGCTGCTGAAAATGGCGCGCCGCAATCTCAAGAATAATACGCCCGCCACGCCGAACGAAAAGTACCGGGCCGTGCTCTGGAACCCGCCCTTCCTGCATTTCGTGGACATCTTCAACTGGGCCGAGCGTACCTACGGCGTGACCCTGATCAACGACAGCATGACCTACAACCACCATGGGCCGATCGACACCACCAGCCCTGAAACCATGCTCAGGGACTATGGCCGTACCGTCATGCAGGGACCCATGGTGCGCCACACTCGCGGCCCGGCCGAGAACTACCTGGATGATATCTTCCGCATGGTCAAGCAGTTCGACCTCGACATGGTATGGATCGCCAACCACGTGGGCTGCAAGGGCGGTCAGGCCATGAACGGCATCCTCAGAGAAAAGTGCCGCGACAAGGGCATCCCGCTTCTGATCCTGGACTACGACCTTTCGGATCCGCGCATCGTTTCGCATGACAACATGATCCGCCAGGTCGAGTTCTTCATGGACAATGTCATGAAGGCCCCGCGCCTGGATCAATAAGGGGGACCTGAATGATCGGGACAAACGAAGGTGCAGTTTATCGTGCACTGAGCAAGAAGATAGATAATCTGACGGTGCGAGCACCCTGGAACGAGACCTTCCATAGCATCTTGAAAGAGCTCTATACCCCGGAAGAAGCTGAAGTGGTGGTCAGGATGCCATACACCCTCTCCACGATCGAGAGAATTGCCAGGGTAACGGGTGTCGAACAGACCCGTTTGCACGGCATCCTGGATAGATTAAGCAACAAGGGACTGTTATTGGACTTGTACAATCAGAACGACGGGCGCTGCTACTTCATGCCGTCTCCTCTGCTCATCGGATTGTTCGAATTCACCATGATGAGAACCGGAAACAGCCACGATAAGAAGGAATGCGCGAGACTTTTCCAGGAATATTTCACGGCCTTCTACCCGGCAAACTTCTCCCACGGTGAACAGGTTTCCATCCTGCGCGTGATCCCGGTGGAAGAAACCATAACGCCCAGTGACAGTATCGAATTCATGGATTACGAAAAGGCCTCAGCCCTGATCGAGAATGCACAGAGATTCGCCATCGGGTTATGTTCCTGCAGGAATGAAAAATTCAACAATGGAGAGAAGGAATGCGATGCCCCCCTGGATAACTGCAGTGCCATCGGCATAGGCGCGGATTATCTGATCAGGCATAACATGGGCCGGGAAGTTTCGAAATCCGAGATGCTTGATAATTTTGCCCGCTCAAAAGAACTTGGTCTGGTTTTCTGTGCCGATAACACGCAGAGAAACCCGATGGTCGTATGCCATTGCTGCAAATGCTGTTGCAACTATCTTGCTGGGGCGAACAAGTTCGGCTTTATGAACAGCGCGGTCACTTCCAATTTCATCGCAGTCGTTGATGACGCTACGTGTACGGGGTGCGGGAAATGCGTGGAGGTGTGCCCGGTCAATGCTACCAGTCTGGTTTCCGCCAATGACCCCCGCAAGAGGAAAAAAAAGAAGGCCAAGGTTGATGGAGGGATGTGCGTGGGTTGCGGGGTATGTGCGTTCAAGTGCCCATCCCATGCCATCGGCATGATAAACCGCAGATCCAGGGTCATCCACCCGGAAACCACCTTTGAGAGAATAATCCTACTCAGTCTTGAACGGGGGAATCTCCAGAATCAGATCTTCGACAACCCCCAGAACATGACCCAGAAATATATGAGAATATTCATCGGGGCATTCTTAAGACTTACTCCGGTCAAACAGGCCCTCATGAGCGACCTGTTCAGATCCGCATTTCTAACCTCGGCCAGGGGCATCGCCAGAATACAGGGCAAGGGCTGGATGTTGGATCTCTAGATATTACAAAACTAATTTTCTATTTGCAGGGAGACGGATATGGTGAAAAGATATTTCGGCGGATGCGACGTGGGTTCCACCACCGGCAAGGCGGCCATCCTGGATGAAAACGGCAATCTGGTTGCCTCGATCATCGTTCCCAGCGAGATCGATCCGGAAGTTACCTCGGTCCAGGCCCTGGAAAAGGCATGCAGTCAGGTCCCGGGGCTCTCCAGCTACAAAGACTTGTCCTACCTGGTAGGCACGGGCTACGGCCGCAACGAGGTGGCGTTCGCCAACGAGAACATCTCGGAGATCAGCTGCCACGCCTTGGGCACGTTCTCCTGCGCGCCGGAAATCAAAACCATCGTGGATATCGGCGGCCAGGACGTGAAGACCATCTCCCTGGACGGCGAGGGCGCGGTGCTGGAGTTCGCCATGAACGACAAGTGCGCGGCCGGAACCGGCCGCTTTTTCGAGGCCATGAGCCGCATTTTCCGCATGGACTTAGACGAGTTCTCGGCCCTGTCCTTAAAGGCCAAGAAGGTCATCCCGGTCACGGCCCAGTGCAGCGTCTTCGCAGAAAGCGAGGTTATCAGCCTGCTGGCCAAGCGCAACCCGCCCGAGGACATCGCCGCCGGCATCCAGATGGCGGTCTCCAAGCGCTGCTTTTCTCTGCTCAAACGCATCGGCATGCGTCCGCAGGTAACCGTCACGGGAGGCTGCGCCAAGAACCAGGGCCTGATCAAGGCCCTGACCAAGATCATCAACATGGAGGTCGCACCCCTGCCCGTGGACCCGCAGATCATCGGCGCCCTGGGCGCGGCCGTCTTCGCCCGCCGCAAGGGCGCATAGCTTTCCGGGGGAACCCTTTTGGGGTACAATGAGTCTCCCTTGAGGACCATGTAAAGCTCTGATCCATTCGTGGCAAGCCCTGCCGAAGGAGGTTTGTTATGAAGGATATGATGGCGGATGCCCGTCTGGTGGTGGTCAAGGTCCTGGATGAGGCTAGGGGATTCTGGCGCCATTCGCTGGCCGGGTACCTGATCGCGTCCAGGAACTTGAGCGACGCGCGGGTGTTCGTGAAGTACTGGGCCCTGACGTGGCTTTCCATCCTGAAGCTGATCCTGGGGGTGATCTTCAGGCGCGGGCCCCTGGCCCTCATCCGGCTGCTGGTCCACTATCCCTGGATCTTCATCCTGCTGCGGGTCAATGGTTTGATGAACCGGGTGGCGCGCGGGCGCACCGGGATTTTCCATGAGTCGCTGTGCCTGACCGTGCATTCCATCGCCGTGGCGGTAGTGGACCAGCTGCACGACATCGCATATCATCTCGAGAGCATGATCATCAACGAAGACCTGGTGCCGTCCGACATCGCCAATGCCATGGGCTTGAAGGCCTGGATCATGGAGGTGATGGGCATCATGCTGCCGATCCTCAAACCCGAGGCCGACCTGCAGTATATCGATGCGGCCGAGAACGCGGGGCTCAACCCGGATGCCTGCAGCCTGCCCAAGGCCACGGTGGGCATGGTGCTCAAAAGGCATATGCCCGAAGGTGTGGCCATCGTGAGCTCCAACATGCCCTGCGACGCCGGGGCCGGCTCCTATGCCACGATCCAGCGCGAGTACAAGCTGCCCATCTACCGCCTGGACGCGCCCTTTCATTTCTACAACGAACGCGCCGAACAGCTTTTCGCTAAGGACCTCATGACCATGATCGCCTGGCTTGAAGTCCATACGCCGGGCCGTATGGATTGGGAACGGCTGCGAGAGATCTGTCAAGGCCGCAACCGCATGCTGGAGCTGGAGCTCGAGCTCTGGGATATGCTGCGCGCCCGGCCCGCCCCTCTGGCGGGCGAGGCCGTCATCTTGAGCCACCTCTGGCATTTCAATGTCACGCCCGGGCACCCCAAGGCTGTGAAGCATTACGAACGCCTGGTGAAGCTGGCGCGACGGAATGTGGAAAAGGGCCGGCCCGCCACCAAGCACGAGCGCTACCGGGCCGTGCTGTGGAACCCGCCTTTCTGCCATTTCGTGGACCTGTTCAGCTGGGCCGAGCGTACCTATGGCCTCGTCATGATCAACGACAGCATGACCTACAACCACCACGAGCCCATCGACACCACCAGCCCTGAAACCATGCTCAAGGGTTTGAGCCGCACCATCCTGCAGGGTCCCATGGTGCGCCACACCAGGGGTCCGGCTGAAAACTATCTGGATGACATCTTCCGCATGGTCAAGCAGTTCGATCTCGACATGGTGTGGGTGGCCAACCATGTGGGCTGCAAGACCGGCCAGGCCATGAACGGCATCCTGCGCGAGAGGTGCCGCGAAAAGAAGATCCCGCTCTTGATCCTGGATTACGACCTGATGGACCCGAGAATCGTCTCGCACGACAATATGGTCCGTCAGGTGGAGTTCTTCATGGACAATGTCATGAAGGCCCCGCGCCTGGATCAATAAGAGAGCATCAGTTTATTGTCATCCTCTCCCTGACCCTTCCCACCCGTGGGGGGAGGGTCAGGGAGAGGGAGAAGAGATCTCATGACCATCCGTACCTGACGGACCCGGCATAGAAACATTGCGCCGAGATCTTGATCCAGCCGCCTTATACACAAAGACGGGCATGGTCAAAAACACCTTGACAAGCCCCAACCCAACCGTTAGAAGGATTCAACGCTGGGGGATCGTCCAACGGCAGGACAATGGACTCTGACTCCATCGATCTAGGTTCGAATCCTAGTCCCCCAGCCAGATAGGTATGGTCCCATCGTCTAGGGGTTAGGACGCTGGCCTCTCACGCCGGTAACAGGGGTTCGAATCCCCTTGGGACCGCCAAGGTTTACAGGTTTCATGCAAGCCTGGATTACCCTCCCGGGTATCCAGGTTTTTTTTATGTTCCCACTCAAAGATCAGGTAGTCATCCTAGAACCCGGACAGTATAACCTTGACATGCGCGGCACCGCCCTTTAAATTATCCCATGAAACAGGGAATAATACTTTGGTATGCATTGAAGGGATTATGAAACACAAACGTTTTTTCCTGACTGTTGTCCTCCTTGCCGTGTCGATGTCTGCCGCTGGCATGGCCCTGGCGATGGATGACAATACAATCCCTTCCCGGCCGCAGGAAAAAAGCAAATTTTTTCAGTTCATCATGCCGCGCGCGCACAGGTCGACCCTGGCAGTTTTGAAATTCATCAACACCTCGGCTAAGGAAACGGGGGCGCACTACCAGCCCTGGGAATACGGTATCGCCGCCATGCTCACGACGGACTTGGAAGAAACCTGCCTGTTCAATATCGTCGACCGGGAGCGGTTGAACGATATCCTCAGAGAACACCAACTGCAGCAGGCAGGCCTGACCGACCCCGCGACGGCGCTGGCCATCGGAAAACTGGCTACCGCTAGGTATATCCTCTCGGGCTCCTTCATGGTGGTCGGACAGAAGCTCAGGATAAATGTGCAGGTTTTTTCGGTTGAAAAGGGTATCCTGCTCGGCGCCGCATCGGCAACCGGCAGGGTGGATCAGTTCTTTCTCGTGGAGAAGGAGATCTTCACCAAGGTCACCCCTGTGCTGCAGGTCATGCTGGATGAAGACAAGCAGGCCAAAATTATCAACGCTTACGAAACCAGATCGGTCGATGCATCGTTGAAGAATTACTCGGGCGAGATGGTCCTGATGAAGGCCGATGAAATGAAGAAGACGGGCAGCCTGGATGAGATCGCCCGCTTGATGAAGGAAGCCAAGAAAATGTTTGAAGAAGCCCTGCAATACGATCCCGACTATGAGAGGGCGAAAACGAACATTGCGAATATGGTAAACGCCATCCCAATGACGTTGTAGCCCGTTCTCATGTTGCCCTGCCAGGTTGTGGGGATGAGGTTAATGAGCGAGGCGCAGGCCTTATGAAAAAAAATTCATCGTGTTGCTGTCCGCCCTCCTCTTTCTTTCCTCACCTGCTTCCGCAACCGAACGGGGAACCTTCTATGCCGGAGCCAAGTTTTGGTATACCATATGGGATTCTGGCGCCCTGGAGTGGTTCGGCGATCTTGTCGACTCATTTTATAGATCTTTTGACGTGCCCATAACCGTCGATTCCGAAACCGGGACAGGGTATCTGGCCGGGCCCCTTCTGGGCTATCAGACACCGAATGGAAAATTGAATATCAGCTTCACGCCGATGATACTCAGCCACTCTTCCCAGGAGACCGAGGTAAGACCCAATGGCGCAGACGTGAATGCGGCGGCGACCTCCATTGATCTGGAGCGCAAGGATTACGATTTTGCTGTTTCATACTCCCTGGCCGACCTCAAGAAAATATCGCCTTTTTTTTTGAGTACTGCAAGCTGTTCGCGGGCTTCAAATACCAAACAACCGAGATAGATATGTGGTTTGGGAATGAAAGCGAAGAAGTGTTCAGTTTGTCGTCGGAGTAAAAAGCGGAAATGCCGACGGTCGGCGCCGGCATGGCCTATCCTTTGACCAAGAAAATCGTCCTGGGTTTCCAGGCGGGGATAGGCAAGGTTTTCATTGATGAAAAAGAGACGGTGTTCCAGGTGTCTTTATTCGGCGATACTCAAACACGGGAAATCGATCTCGATCCCGATGACTCGATGTCATACAACGCCGAAGTGGGCCTTAATTTTTTACCCATCAACAATATGATCGTACAGATCGGATACCGCTATCAGCAATGGGAGTTTGATCCCCAGATCGATGACGGATCAGAGGGCTCCGACAGCTGCACGGATGTCACGCACGGGCCGAGCCTGGCGGTCGTATATACGTTTTAAGATCGCCTTGAACCGGATGCGGGGTGGAAATGAAAATCATTGCCGCCCTGCCCCCGCCCGCAGAGTAGCGCGCCCCCCACGTTAAGGGGTAAACACCATAACGCCGGGACCATTCTATGGGACTGCGGCCATAGCAGGCCCAGCCACCTTCTTCAGGCCATCTGATTATCGTCCGCAATATCATCAACTTATTACTATCAGCTGTGCTGCGCCTGTTTTGGCACGCCTTTCGCTCTCTTCTGGACAGTGAACGAGAAGGAGGGCTTGAACATGAAGGCCAATGAAAAACATCTTTGTGAGATCTGCGGAAAGGTCGAAGCGGTTACCGAGTGCGAACACTGCGAAAAGCATCTGTGCCGTGATTGCCGTAAACTGGAAATCTGGGGTACGGGCGCGGAAGACCTGAGTGTAAAATACTTCTGCCCGGCCTGCAAGGAAAACCCGGATGTCAATCCCTGGGGTGCTTATGACAAGGAATTCGGCCTGAGCGATGTGCTGAATATCGTAAACAACGAAAAGGATCAGGCGCTGAAGGCCGCCTAGAAGCTTACCCGTTATCGAATATATGAGACACAGGAGGATATTATGAAGAACATCAAAAACTGGCTTGAAAATATCATCACCAACGCGTGGGTCGGGAAAGCAACCGTTAAGGGCCTTGCCGAGGCCATGGACGACTTGAACTACACCTGGGGAACCGAGGCTATGGGGCCTTTTGCGGCCACCGGCCTGGCTGTCGTAAAAGAGGACAAGCACTACCCGGTGAAGCTGGCGGCGTGAAAAGATGCCGTGTCCTTGGGATTGATTCCCGCGCGGCATGGCAACTTCAAGCATTGACCGGAAAGGTTAAAAGCAGTTCAACACAACGCCGGAAGAATGAGATCTGCCCCGCCCATCAGCAGCACGTTCTTCCGGCGGTTTTTTATTACAAGCCAAGCAGGCGTACCAACAGCGGCAGGCATGCCCGCCTAGCTGGCGCGGTTATTCGCCGCCTTCCATCAGCACCAGCAGCTGCTGGTCTCCCAGGGAAAAGGCATCACGCACCTCGCCCTTGACCGTGAGCTTTTCACCCTTGGCGGGCAGGGTCTTGCGAGTGATAACGATCAGCTCGCCGGTGCCGTCGCTGATCGTAAAATATTTCACGAGCACGAGGCTGAAGGTCTCCACCACCGTGCCGGAAACTCTCACCTGCTTGTCGGCATACTTCCTGGGGTTGGCCTTGATATCCCGGATGGTGGTAGGGAGAATACCGCTGCAGGCCGTCATGACTGCCAGGCTGAAACCCAACACCGCCCACACCCTGATCCTTCGTTGCATGCCGGACACCTCCTTAAAATGTTCAATGATCGAACACCGCGCAGATGGATTTCCAAGGACAGCGCTCTTTACAGAAAGTAAGCGGCCGCTTGGAATCGATGAGCCGGCGCAGCTCTCCCGCGGTTTTGACCTCGCCGTAGGCAATGCCGAGGCCTTCCATGACCCTGGCGTCCCAGCGCCCGACCTTCTCTTCATCGCCGAAGGGATTGACGCACCCACTGTCTCCCAGGCTGGGGCAGACGGCGCAGAGTTCATCGACGCCCCGGGTGATCTCGATGGCGGGCCCTTCTGCGCTGCTCATCATGGTCCTGATCAAGCGGCTTTTGTTTTCGAAGTCGCCGCCCCTGCCGGGCGGCTCGATATTGAAAAAACGCACGCACAGTATGTGATGTGGTCTGAGCTTCATGGATTTTCCCATTAGCCGCCATGATAGGCTCAAATCCCTGGCCGGTACAAGAAAAACCTTGCGACGGGTAAGACTGAACCAACCGCACCCCCGTACTTGTTTATCAGCGGCCGGGAGCCGATCAGATACCATATGAGCAGGAAGCGCATACCCAAGCCGGACAAACAGACGCCGTCCATTAAAACCAAATGCTTTTCCTGCCGGCATTTCTTCATCACCCATATCCCCCGCTTCCCGTATGGATGCCGTGCCGCGGGCTTCAAGTCGCGCTACCTGCCGGCGCAGGAGATGTACAGGAACTCCGGATTGCCTTGCCAATTCTTTGAGGACAAGGCGCAGGAACGCTGAAGAAAGATCCCGGCCGGAAATAATATCAAATATTTTCTTGGGGGGGTTATGCATTCTGAGAACGCGACGATAAGGATAGTACACCGAGAGACCGGCACCTACGAGAGGCTGGCCAGGCAGTTATAAGCTGCCTGGCTTTGTTTCGTTTATGAGGTCTCGTTTTCGTAACAGGCCTCAATCTCGCCGAAGTACAGGGTGTGGTAGTCCCTGGCCGGATAGAGGTCTTCCAGCGCCTTATCGAGCAGGGCCGGGTTCATGGGCGCCTTGAAGCGAATCAGGCATTCGAGATGGATGCCCTCAAGCTTGAGCACCGGGGATACGGTCCGCTGTGCCGCCATGGGAACCAGGCCAGCGGCCTTGAACTTGTCCACGTCCCGGCCCGATTTGGTTCCGCAGAACATGAGGGCATCCTTCATGCCGCCCTTCGGCACGGACACGGTGAAGTCTGACGCCTTTTCCATGATGGTGAAGGTATGGCGGGAATCGCGCACGGCCGCCATGAAGACCGGCCGCTGCCAGATGAACCCGATCAGCCCCCAGCCGATGGTCATGGTATTGAGGGCCTCGCCTGCCTTGACGGTCAGGAAGGCGCCTTTTTGAATCCGGGTCATCAACTTCTGGGCTACCGCAAATGGGTCGCACTGCTTCATGATCAGCTCCTCTTCATGCCAAAGGGTATATAAGAACCATAACCTTCCCCAATTGATAATGCAACACCCGGCCTGTTCCAAAACCCGGATTCAAGTGTCTTGGTCAATCAACCGAAATATGCATATGATTTCTGTGCAATACGAAAGAGCGAATGCTTGAGGAAAGGCATGTAAGCATGGCATACAATATTTTGATTGTGGATGATTCCACGGTCGTCAAGGCGGTCATGGTCAATGCCCTGGGCCAAAGCGGCATCCCGATTCATGAGATCTTCGACGCCGCCAACGGCCAGGAGGCCCTGCAGATCCTTCAGAACTCCCCCATCGATTTGGTGTTCGCGGATATCAATATGCCGGTCATGAGCGGCGTGGAGTTGGTCGAACGTATGCATGCCGATGCGCGCCTGAAAAAAGTTCCGGTGATCATCATCTCCACCGAGGGTAGCGCCACGCGTATGGAATACCTCAGGGAAATAGGCGTCAAGGCCTATGTGCGCAAGCCCTTCACCGCGGAGCAGATCCATGCGGCCGTCAGGACGGTCATGGAAAGCATGCCGAGCAAGCCTGAGGAAAATCTGGCGCAGGCGCTCGAGTCCGTGATCAATACCATGGCGTCTCTGCCACTTGAGATCGTCGACCCGCGGGATCTGCCTGACATGGAAGCCCCCCTGGTGCATGCCCACATCAATTTTACCGGAGAAAGCTCGGGCGAGATCGGTCTGCTCTTCGACCCGCCGCTGGCCTCTTTGCTGGCCGCGCGCATCTTAGGTCTCGAAGACAAGGACCAGCTCCTAGACGATATGATCGAGGACGCGGTCAAAGAGCTGCTCAATGTGGTGTGCGGCCAGTTCCTGACCATGTCCTTCGGCGAGACACCGGTCTTTTCGCTCACGGTCCCGCATGTCTTCCCACTGGGCGTGCCCGCCTGCCGCGCCCTGCTCAAGGGCCCGCACGTGATCGCCTTCCTGGTGAACGGCTATACCTTGCTCGGACATACCCGCATCAGACCGGCGGCGGCGTAATGCAAGCCCGGCCCGGGTGGGGCTGAGAAGGTTTTTTAAGAATGAAACAGATGCATCCCTCGGAATGCATCGCCAGTTTTTAAAAGTCAGCCTGCAGAAGCGACCTGGTAAGAGATGATAAAAACGGTGATTCTATTTTGATTTTTTTTCTTTATATACAAGCGCCTTCGCTTCTTCAACGGCCTTTTCCACCGCGCTGACGACGTCGGGCTTGATGTCAAAATAGAAGTCGGTATCTTTGCAAAGCTTTTTGACCTTGTTGATCTCAGACATAAGCGCCGCCGGTATGCTGACCCGCAGCAATACGTTCTTTGTTTTCTCCTTCTGCTCCTTGCGTATGATCGCCATAACGCCCCCCTGGCTTGAAAATTTCGACCTTATGCAATCATCATAACATAGTGCTCTTTTCTAGTCATTAATAATATCATTTATGACAGCTATCATTATTGCTTTTATTTTTGCTTTTTTATTGACATATATAATTGCTCTATGTATATGCTGCATTTGCCGGCAGAGATAATTTGCTCAGGAATGACACTTCCGACCGGCTAATGATGGCTTCTCAAAGGAGGTATTATGAACAATAAGGGATCGATCGTGAAGTTGGTATTCGGATGCATCGATGCCGTGATCTCTAACACTCAAAAGCTACACCATGAAACTAATCACAACTCACGGGTGATGGGGATCTTTCTATGCCTGATCATGCTGCTGGGCTTGGCCTTCAGGCCCGCCAGCGCGAGCGAAACGAGCGCGCCCGGCAATGATGCCTCCGCAGCGGCTCCCATGTATATGCTCACGACCGGCGATGCCGGCGGACAGGCAAACGCGGACGAGGTCTATGTCGCCCTGGCCGGTGACCGGGCGCGCATCTATCAACGGGGCTCCGGCAGCAATGCGGTCTTCGCCCTGGGGGCCTTCCCGGTTTCGAACAATGGACATAGGCTGGAAGTTTCGATCTCTGAACAGAACCGCCGGGAAGCAAGAGAGCGAGTAGCCCAAACCTTGGAAACGATCGCGTCAAAGATTGCAGCCTCTTCCGCAACATCGCCTATCCACGCGCCCATAGCGGGTTTAGACAGCCGCCTAGGGAATATCCAGATGTTTTTTGACAGCGCGCTTATGGACGACATGGCCGTCACCGAGGCGCTAGCTGCCTTTGACGATAACACGATGCGGGCAACTCTCAATCAAATTCAGGATCTCAAGAAGGCCTACATCTTAGAGGACACGCGCAGCGGCGACCGACAAGCCGACCGCATGCGCATCAAGGACAGCCTCAGAGCGCCGGTTACACAGCTGCTTATGCACGAAAATATCCGCCGCGTTTTCTATGAAAAGGAAATGCTGGGCTCGATCCTGCGCGACATGGATGCCGTGGACCGCGAGATCGCGGACTGCTATGTGGATGGGGCCAGGATCGCCCGTGAAGGATCCACCGGCCACGACCAAGCGGTTGCGATCGAAGAGACCGCGGCTAAGCTGGAACATCTCGAGCGATTAAGCGCGGCAGCCGCCCACCTGGAACAGCAGTACACACGCTTCATGACCGTGACCGGCTTCGAGGAAAACGGTACCGCGCCGGATCAAGGGGTAGCCTCGGCATGGAATGCAATCCTCTGGGAAAGCATGACGGCCTGTTTCGCCCCCGAAGATATCCTCCAATATGAGATCCAAAGCGCCGTGTGCCGACCGCTCGACCGCCTGGCCGCGCATTGCTGCATGGCCGGCGATGCCGCCCGAGCCTTGCGCACACTGAAAGCCCTTGATAATCTGGCCCGCCCGGCCGGCGGCAATACCCGCATCAGCCTCGAACGCACCAGCGCCGCCTGGACCGATTCCGAGCGGCACATTACCTTGCAGCCGGTCATGGACAGCGACCTGACCGATTGGCGCATGTGGGAGCAATGGGCGAATAGAGTCGACCAACGCATCTAAGGCAGGCGCGTTACACATCCCGTTCAGGAGACCCCTTGCGGCCACGGGGTCTCCCCCATTGACAGGGATCTTTCATAGGCGGTCCCAGGCCATCCGGTCAATTCCAGTTTCAAGAACCCGGCGCAATGGTCATGGCACGCTCTTTCTTGAAATAAAACCTATACTCGGTTATCTATATTCCCTGGGCGTATCGTGACGGAGGGGGTAATGAGCGCACGCACGATCGGTGCTTTCTTTGACTTCGACCGGACCTTGATCGACGTGGATAGTCCGAAACTGGGCATCCGCTACCTGTGGGAGCGCCGTTTGATCTCTCCGGGATATATCCTCAAGGTCATGACGGCCAATATCTTCTACCAGCGCCACCTTATTTCAGATGAGACCATGGCGCGCATCCTCATCAGCTTCTACCGAGGCCAACCCTATGCCCCCTTTGTTGAAGGCGCTCAAAGCTATTATGAGGAAGTCATCAGGCCACATCTGGCACCGAACATCGTCGCGCGTGTCCGGGAGCATAAAGCTGAAGGGCACACGCTGGTACTCATCTCGGCCGGCATCAGATATCTGCTTAAGCCCGTGGTTCAAGACCTTGGTTTCCACCGCCTTATCTGTACCGATCTGGAGGTGGGACCGGACGGCATCCTTACCGGCAGGACAAAAGGCCCCATCTGCACGGACAATTACAAAAAGGAACATGCCCAGAAACTGGCTGATGAGCTCTACATGGATCTTGCAACCTCACATGCCTACGGCAACCATCAGTCCGATATCCCATTGCTGGAGCTTGTAGGCCACGCCTACGCCGTGGAGCCGACGGAACAGCTCAATACGGTGGCCTTAGAACGGGGCTGGCCGATACTGACGTTTCGATGAGTTGGCGCAGGTCAGGTCATTGGAATCAATGGAAGGGTGAAAATGTGACAATGCAAGACCCCATGACCATGTAAAACTACTTTATTTTTTATAAGATAGGCGATTCAGAAAGAAAAGAAGCTCAAGCCCCACTCAGCCCGGCACACGCCTTGACAAAGGACTTGCAGGAACTATCTTAATGGGGCGGACCTGACTATGCGAACCGATAACCACGAAAGGAGGGCATCGGTATGCAAGAACAATGGCGCAATCGTCTTAAAAAAGTTCGGTCAGTCTTCTGGAACACGGTCGATTCCCTGGCGATACAGGGCGTCGCGCTGCAACAGACCGTCAAAGGTCTTGCCCCCGGCTTCGCCAGAGCCGCCGCGACTGCCCACCATGTTGATGATCGCAGGCTGAGCCGGCGCCTGCACATGGACCGCACGGTATCCTTCTGGAGTGAAGAGATGGACCCTAGGCAGGCAAAGCTCATAAACTTAAGCCGGGGCGGGATGTATATCGAGACCGATACCCCGCTGGATCTCGGCCGGGAGACGAAGATCACACTCCCCGGATTGATGGCCTGGAACTTTCCGAGCGTGACCGGCCGGGTGGTACGCAAGGCGGCACACGGCATGGCCATCCAGCTCTGGTGATGTGATCGAGCGGCTGTCGCCCGAAGAAAAATTTAAAGAAAGATCCTTAGCTGAGTTTATCCTGAGGGGAATCAATGACGCATTCCTCTGGTTCCTGGATACCCGCTTGCGTGGGGGATGACTCCATTTGATTCGCTGGAAGACAACCGGTTCTGGTTTCATGAAATCGTTCTGACAATGCCATGCCCACAGGCAATCGCCTTTGCCTTGCTTCGTACTTCCAACTTCGGTCCTTGATCACTTTGTCACTTAACCATTCAGCTTTAGACTGCTTTTCAAGCATCCCCCTATACGCCGTGGTGAAGCGACGGTTTTCTCTCAGCGCTCGGCCCAGCGCTTGACCGCCCGCACCGTCACCAGACCGGTGGCCACGTTCAGACCGTGCTCCATGGAGGGATCGGCCTTCAAGGCCTGGCGCAGAACCCAGCTCGACTCGCGTACATCGGCATAGAGGTGATACACAAGGATGGTCTTTCCGCCGGCATACGGAAAGAGCTCCCAGCGCCAGCTGCCGGTGCGGATATCGCCCTTGTCGTCCTCGGGCCAGATATCGACCCGCGTGGGTGGAACATGATGATGCCGCAAGGTATAGTGGAAATTCGGACCGGGGATATCGAGCTCATAGGCAAGCACCGCATCGCTGCTTTCGCGCTTGAGTATCCGCAGGCGCACCACGTTGGGCATGAATTCGGCGTAGTGTTCGTAATCGGTCACGGCGGCCCAGGTTTTGGCGGGCGATGCCGCCACCAGGCAGATAACGCTGCCCTGTCTAAAACTGCCGTCCCTGTTGGAGCTGACCAATGTGATCTCGCCCTTCTCTAAAAGAGGCCCCAGGGCGACAAGATCCATCTTCTCCGGCAGGGACGCCAAGTCAACCTGGTTTTTTGCCAGAGCACTCCCCCCCGTGATCAGAAACGCCAGACACATACCGGCAAGGACCAGTCTTTTTTGCATGACCGATTTATACCATAGGGATCAACCGGGCAGAAGCGCAAATCCCTCGCCACAGGGTGTCCCGTGGAATTCCGAGTCATCATGGAGGCATAGCGACCGAGTGGAGCGCCAAGGCGATGGTGAAGGCACGATGCAGGGCGTTAGACGGCGTGGCAGCGAAGCTGGGTACCGGGCCTTTGGGCTGGGCGTGCAACCCCGGGTCCGGCGCAGGTTACATCTCCAGCAGCTCGGGGGCGATGCCGAGGGCCGTGGCGATGCGCGACTTGGTCTTGGCGGGCGCCTTGGAACCCCAGCGTTCGTACTGCTCGAACACGCCCGGGACCACGCCCATCCTGCCTGCCACATCCTTGGGTTTGAGGCCCAGGTGCTCGCGCCAGGCCTGGATGATGTTGGCGCCGGCGGACAACCGCTCCAACACGCCTAAGGGTATGGGGCCCTCATCCCGAGTCGGGTGCTCCACGGCCGGAACGCTGTCCGGCGCCTCGGCAGGTGTCACGGCCTGTAGCTTCTGGGCCAGAGGCGCTCTCTCCAGGACGTCCGGCACCGGGGCCACGACCGGGGCTGAAACTTGAGCAGTCTTTACCTGTTCTCCATCCCCATCTCTTACTTCCCCTTGGGGGACCTTGATGAAAATACGCCGGGGGCGTTGTTTCCTTATCATGAAGCTTTTTCTCTGAGCCATATCTCACGTCCCTTTCTTGTTTGATGTATTACAACAATATTTCTCACAGTTGAAGACCCTTTTTACATGGCGCGGGTTGACAAACCGCGGCGCGCTGTGCTCGTATACACACTTACGTACGCCGCAACAGCGGCAGGAGATGAATCATGTTCGACATCGTCAAGCGCCTGCTCGGGCAGGACAACGGTTCAACCAAGGCGGCCAGCGCGCCGGCCGGGACTGACCGCATCCTGACGGCCGCCTGCGCCCTGCTCCTGGAGATGGCAGCCATTGACGGCGAATTCAGCGCCGAAGAGCAACAGGTCGTTCTGGCCGTCATGCAGCAGGACTACGGCGTGGATGTCCAAGAGGCCTCCGACATCATGGCGGCCGCGCAGGCCGAGCGTGCGCGCAGTATCGACCTGTGGCGCTTCACCAACATCATCAACCAGCACTACAGCCGTGATGAGAAGCTCCGCGTGATCGAGGCCATCTGGAAGGTCGTCTACGCCGACGGCCGGCTGCACGGACACGAAGACCACCTCGTGCACACTTTGGCCACACTGCTGAACCTTTCACACCCCGACCTGATCGAAGCCAAGCTCAGCGTCAAAAACGCGCGGGGCATCTAGCGGCTACAAGCGCCATTGTAAGCTTTCCCTCCTTGACAGGTGCCCTGCGGGATGGTTATGTGCGGAAGATACGAAGCAGCTTTCAGGGGGGGCGACGCATGCGATCATATGTGGTGTTTTCATCCATGGGGCCTGACCGGCCCGGACTGGCCAAGGAAATCGCCGAATTCTTCACGGCCCGCGGCATCAACATCGAACGCTCGCGCGGCTGCGTTTTGGGCAACGAGTTCGGCATGATCATCCTCACCTCGGGGCTGACCGAGGACATCGAGCGCTTCATCGGCGAGCTGGACAGCCTGCGCGCCAAGACCGGGCTTGAAATCCACGTCCGCAAGACCAAGGCGCCCAGCCATCGCGAGGTGCTGCCGTCCATCCCGTACAAGCTCACGGCCACCTCCATCGACCACCCCGGCATCGTGCACCAGATCTGCAAGACACTCCTGCAGCGCAGCATCAACATCGACGACATCGCCAGCACGGTGGACAACAACCCGGTTACCGGGGCCAATGTATTCTCCATGGTCTGCTACTTCGCGCTGCCGCCCGCGGCCAAGATCAGCGATCTGAAAAACGACTTCAACCGCCTGGGCGACGAGTACAACATCGATATCCGCTTCGAAGCCATCCTGAACCGCTGAAAACCGCTATGGGCACGCACGATAAAAACACCAAAGCAACGACCATCCGGCCCATCATCGATATCGCGGCGTCCATCGGACTAGCCGAAGACGACCTGGAAACCTATGGCCGCTACAAAGCCAAGGTACGGCTGGAGGCCATCCGGCGCCTGAAGCGCAAAGAGAACGCCAACCTGATCCTGGTCTCGGCCATGACACCCACACCGGCCGGCGAAGGCAAGACCACGGTCTCCATCGGCCTGACCCAGGCCTTGGCCAGGCTGGGCAAGAAGACCGTGGCGGCCTTGCGCGAACCGTCCTTAGGCCCGGTCTTCGGTATCAAGGGAGGGGCCACGGGCGGCGGCAAATCGCGCGTGCTGCCCATGGAAGACATCAACCTGCACTTCACCAACGACTTCCCGGCCGTGGAGAGCGCCCACAACCTCCTCTCCGCCATCCTGGACAACTCCATCTTCCACGGCAACCCCTTGAACATCGACCCGCGCAAGATCACCTGGCGCCGGGTAGTGGACATGAACGACCGCTCGCTGCGCGACATCGTGATCGGCTTGGGCGGCTCCACCAACGGCGTGCCGCGCGAGACCGGCTTCGACATCGTGCCGTCCAGCGAGATCATGGCCATCCTGTGCCTGTCGCGCTCGTATAAGGAACTGAAGGACAAGATCCGAAGGATCCTCTTAGGCTTCACCTATGACGACAAGCCCGTGGCCGCCGGTGACCTGAAGGTCGAGGGCGCGGTGACCTCGCTCTTGAAATACGCCCTGCTTCCCAACCTGGTGCAGACCACCGAGGGCGTGCCCGCCATCCTGCACGGCGGTCCCTTCGCCAACATCGCCCAGGGCACCAACAGCATCATGGCCACGGATTTAGGCCTTAAGCTGGCCGATTTCGTGGTCACCGAGGCCGGCTTCGGCTTTGACTTGGGTGCCGAGAAGTTCTTCGACATCGTGGCGCGCTACGGCGAACTGAGTCCCAAGGTCGTAGTCCTGGTGGCCACGGTGCGGGCGCTCAAATACCATGCCGGCGTGGCGCGCGAGGACCTGAACACGTCGAATCCTCGCCTGGCGGTGCTGGGGTTGGCCAACTTGCGCAAGCACTATGAGAACATCGCCAAGTTCGGGGTGGAGTGTATCATTGCCTTGAACCGCTTCAGCTCGGATACGGACGAGGAGATCAAGGCCGTGACCCAGGCCTGCGAGGACGAGGGCATGAACATCGCCGCGGCCGACATCTTCGACCATGGCGGTGAAGGCGGCCTGGAGCTGGCCGAAAAGACCGCACGTCTGGCCGAGAGTGTAAAAACCTCTTACCGCCCGCTCTATGACTGGAACAGCCCGGTGGAGGACAAGATCTTCACCGTGGCCAGCGAGATCTACGGCGCGGTCTCGGTCGACTACCAGCCCCTGGCCAAGCGCAACCTCGACCTCATCAAGCGCTTCGGCTATGACAAGCTGCCGGTGTGCATCGCCAAAACCCAGCAGTCGCTCTCGGACAATCCCGCGCTCTTGGGCCTGCCGTCGGACTTCATCGTCACGGTCAGAGAGATCAAGATCGCCTCCGGCGCCGGGTTCCTGATCCCCATCACGGGCGAGATCCTGCGCATGCCCGGGCTCTCCAAGATGCCGGCCGCCAATCACATCAATATCGACGATGACGGCAATATCACCGGCATCAGCGGCTAGGTGAAGGTAGTTTTGTGAAGATCGCGATCACCGGAAAAGGCGGGGTGGGCAAGTCCACCATCACGGCGGCCGTAGCGCTCTTGGCCGCCCGGCAGGGCAAGAAGGTCCTGGCCATCGACGCCGACCCGGACGCCAACCTGGCCTCGGCCTTAGGGATACCGCTGGCGGCCCAGAAGTCAATCGTGACCATCGCGGCCCACAAGCGCCTGATCGAGGAGCGCACCGGCGCCAAGGTGCAGCAGTACGGCCAGATTTTCAAGCTCAACCCCGAGGTCTCCGACATCGCCGACACCTATGCCTATCGCCACCAGGGCGTGGCCCTGCTGGTTTTGGGCGCCGTGCGGGGAGGCGGCACGGGCTGCGCCTGTCCCGAGAACGTGCTCTTACGGGCCCTGGTGCAGGACGCGGTGCTGGGGCGCGACGAGGTGCTGTTCATGGACATGGAGCCCGGCATCGAGCACCTGGGGCGCGCCACGGCGCGGGGCGTGAGCACACTCGTCATCGTGGTGGAGCCTGGCCAACGCTCGCTTGAATCGTACAAGCGCATCGCGGCCATGGCCGCTGACATCGGCCTAAAAAAAATCGTGGTCATCGGCAACAAGGTCAAGTCCCCGGAAGATGAGCAGATGATCATCGGCGGCGTGGAGAAGGAGGCGCTCATCGGCCTGATCCCCTACTCCGAGCGCTTCCTGGCCAACGACCGCGACGGCCGCTCGGCCCTGGACGACTTGGACGCGCGCCTCATGCGGGTATTCGCGGATACGCTCGAAAATCTTCTCTAAGCCCTTGCGCTAACACATTCCTGGCCAGCGACAGTCAGGCTGGCGGCCGTAAGAGATACGTATACCCTCTCTTCAGTCCGGTTTGGCGTTCATCTTTTCACGCAGAAACTTGAACCCGGGCGTGATGTTCTCGCTGATGTCCATGGCCAGCATGCTCTTGGCCGGGTAGCCCATGTTCATGACCCCGCCGGTCTTGAAGAGATTCTCCATTAAGGTGAAGACGCTCTGTGCCGGCAGACCTACGGCCAGTTCGTTATCGCCGATGGCGGCAAACGTTCGGTCGCCCATGCCGGGCAGGACCAGCTGCGGGCTGTCCAGCAGGAACGGCAGCAGTCCGCCCTTGACGCACGATTCGCCGAAGCCTTCGAAGAAAGAGAGCATGGGCTGCTGGTATTCATAACACAGGGCATGGATCATGTGCGTGACCTGCATGCCGTCGCCGAAAACCAGGATCGTGTCCGGGATCAGCGCCGCATCCTTGAGCGGCGCGCACACCAAGCCGTGATGCTGCTTCAGCTTGTCCTCGCCCTTGGACCGCAGCAGCTTCCAGGCCCCTTGGACCCTGCGTTCCTCGGCCTGAGAGTCCTTATGCCAGCCCTGTTTGACCTGGCTCTCGATCAGATCCTGCACTGAGATATCCACCCAGCCGTGAAAGGCAGTGGCCGGGGTGCAAAAGTTGTCATCCGCGGTCATGCCCACGGCCATGCCCCACTTGCGGCTCAGCGTGAAGGCCTGGCACAGGGCCAGTTTCTTGCCGCCCTTGGAGGGCCTGAACGTACCTTTGGGAATCTCGGCCTCTTGCTTGATATAGGTAATGCCGATCGGGTACGAGGCCAAGTGCAGCCTGTGGTACAGTTCTTCGCCCGCCTGACGGTAATCCTCCAGCGTTTTCATGAACCGCCTCCTCTTTTTGTTAGATAAGCGTACCTCCGGATTTCTGAGGGCTAAGATCTTTCGGCCGGATTCCCGCCCACCGTTCCCCCACCGGGCAGACGCGCATGCACTCGATGCAGTTGTCAACGTCCGTGATATAGGTCTGGCCGGCTTCCACCAGCAGGTCCCTGCGCCGGGCGTGCTTGACAAGCATGCCGATAAAGGCCGGCCATTCCGACAGCCTGGCCGGTGGCAGGCGTTTGAGCCCGTAGGTCCAGTACATGAAACAGGGGTCCACGTCATAACGGTTGCCCTTCAGCGCTCCCGAAGGACAGGCGCGCGCGCATGCTCCGCAGGCGGTGCACAGGCCCAACTCCCGCCGGGGGTCGGCCTCAAGCGGGGCCTCGGTAATCATGGCGCACAACCGCTGATGGGGCCCAAACTCGGGCGTGAGCAGCAGGTTGTTCCGGCCGATTTCGCCCATGCCGCAGCTGACGGCGGCATGCTTGTGCGACAGGAAGCCCGCGACCTTGGTCTGGCGAAACTTTTTCCCGGTCGCGGGATCGATCTTGACGATCTCGACCGGTTTGTCGGCCGAGACCGGCAGGGTCAGGAAGCCCTCGCGTTCCAGCATGCGGCCCACTTTTTCAGCCGTGGCGTCGAGCAGCCGGGAGGTCTGCATCTTGTTGCGCGTCCAGATCATGATATCCGACGCATACACGCTGCCCAGTGAATGCGCCACCGCCATGACGATCACGCTCCTGGCCGTGGGCATCAGGGCCGTGGCCGGCCGGGGCGGATACGCCACGATCAGATCATCGGCCGCGGCAATGCCCACCAGGTCGATCCCATCTTCCTGGATCAATTTTTTTATGGCGGCCGCATCCAGGTTGGTCTTCTTTCCGGGTCCTGATTTCCTCATAGCGCGCTGGACCTCCGGACAGATTCAGGAGATGGCCGCATGTTCATCGCGGGTCCGGTTGACGTATTCCGCATGCCCGTACACGCGCTGCCGCATGGCCTTCTTGAGCTTACGGTCATAGAGCAGGCCCCGGATTACGGACTTGGGCTCGATGCCGCCGTACAGCCGGATCCACATGAGGGTGGAGGACAGCATATCCTTGAGCTGTGCGCTGCGCGCGATGCGGAACGGATATTGATCACGGATGGCCTGGGCCTCTTCGAAGGTCTTCACCACCACATATCGGTAATCCTTGCCCCGCACCACGATGCCCCCTTCGCGCAGATATGTAAGCCGTTTGGCCGATTCCTTGATGTACGGGCCGCAGACCAGAGCGCATTGACCGCAGGTGAGCACATTGGGGTCGGCGATGTCGATCCCGAGGCACTGCTTGATCATGGACGACTGGAGCTTGCGGCATTCCAGCTCGTCTGCCGGCAGGTCTTCCAGGCGTGGAACTATCTTGTGCTCGTCGATCCAGTCCTCGGGATGGAGCTCGGCCGCAATGCTGCGGATCAGATCATAGCGCACCGTGGAATCGCCCACCGAAGAGCCCTTGCGCATCAACGTGGCGCGGATACTCTCTTTGGCCGGGTCCGGTTCGCGCTCTACCCAGCCGCTGATCCAGTGCCGGCCCCAGCTCGACCACTTCCTGTCCATGGAAAGGCCGTGCAGGCCAAAGCACGAGGCGTTGCAGAAGTCGATGTCGCGGCGTCTGGCACGCGGATGCAGCGCACCATTAACAAGCACATATTCCTCGCCCTCGGCCTCGAACATGCGCGCCGGGCAGGAATGGCTGCAGACCTGGCAGGTCCGGCAGTAGCCGTCGATAAAGTAGCGTGGCGGCAGTTGGGGGTCGCTCTCCAGCTCCGCACTGGTAACCACCGTACCCAGGTAGACGGCGGCGCCGTATTCCTTGGTCATGACATTGCCGGACCAGCCCTGGGCGCCGATGCCGCTGGCGATGGCGCCGAAGCGGTGCGAAAAGCTGGGATGCGTGGCGAAGATGTCCGGCGAGCGGCGGTAGGTGTTGTTGGAAGGCACGGCCCTGGCTTCGTAGCCCAGGGAACGGATATGGTCCGCCACCCGGACCGCGATATGGTGCAGCTTCTGGTTGCCGATCAGTTGATCGATATTGTGGGGCACCGGCGATTTCTTGGAGAGAAAATCATAGATGGCCGGAACATCCATGGGCATGGCCATGCTTACGATTGACCGGGCGCCTGGCAAGGTATATGTGGGATCGAGCGAAGGCGGTCCGTCCAGGCGCTCTTTTCCGGACACCCCCACCACGGCGATGCCTTGGCTGTGGACAAAATCCTTGATTTTCTCTTCCAGACTCGACATCAACGACACCTCCTTTGATCATTGCATCTTCACCATGAAGCATATGGCCCAGCCGCGGCTTTGAACCGAGGCAATTTTTCACGATCGTGAAATAAGTATACGCATGATCCAGCCGGTGGTCAAGTCAATTTCACGATCGTGAAATTGACTTGACCACCCGTTATGTTCGTGCCACCGTTGGTGGCAGCCCGAACATTATCTGCGCTCGGGCCAAGGTTTGGTATGGGATGAAGACACATATGAAAAAGGCTGCCCGTAAAACGGTTGAACATGACATTAAACCGCAGCGTAAGGCTGAAGCTACCCGGGCCAGAATCATGGCTACGGCCAGGAAGGTATTCTCCCGGTATCCCTACCCGGCCGCGAGCATGCGCATGATCGGCAAGGAAGGGGGGTTCGACCACGAAATCATCCGCTATCATTTCCCTTCCAAGGCGATTCTGTTTGAAACCATCGCGCGGGAGATCTGCGAAGATCTCTACCAGGCCAATTGTCTTTTCCTGGATGGACTGGCGGACATGACCCCTGAGCGAGGATTTTCGCTTTATCTCGACCGGTTCATGGACTATCATTATGCGCACCCCGAGGCCTTGCGGATCATCGAGCTCAATATGTCGTTGAGCGAAGACCCGCAATCGATCCCGGGTTACAGCTGTATTCCCGAAGTCCTGGCGCGTACGCGCTCAACCTTCCAGGAAAAAATCCCTCTCTCGGCGGCACCCGAGCAACTCGAACGCTTCCTGAACAGCTTCAACAATCTCCTCTTGATTTATCTGGCTTCAGGGTACTGCCAGGCAAGCACGTTGGGCTTGAAGCATGGTAGCTTGTCCTATCGGGCATGGGTAAAGAAAACCCTCATGGAAATTTTCCTGCCGCACCTCAAACGCCTGATCGGAGAAACCGGAATAGACGGCAATTGACAACCCTGAAACGAATCTGTTAGCTCTTGAGGATGAGCATACAAATAAAACCCAACTGCATCGCCACGGCCATCGGCAGCTTCCCGCACGCCGAGGCCGCAAAGGCCCTGGACATCGTTTTCCAATCCCTGCCGGATGCGCCCCTGTGGCCGCAGCTACCCAAACGGGGCTTATATGAGCAGATGGAGATCCAGTATTCCGAGGGGCTGCCGTGCGTGAAGATCGACGCCGAAAAGGGCCGCATGTACTTTGCCACCGGCGGCGACTACTCCGAGGAGTTCGCCGGCTTCTACGAGACCTACCTGGCGGCCGCCGAGGCTGTCCCCGGCGAAGGCGACTTCTCGGCCCTGGCCATCAGCCCGGCCTTTTCCCAGGGGCTCTACGGTTTCGAGGAGCGCCTTAAGGCAACCGGAAAACGCTACCCGTATCTCAAGGTGCAGACCACGGGGCCGTGCTCGTTCGCGCTGACCATCACGGACGAGAACAAGCGCGCCATCTTCTACCAGGAAGAATTCCGCGATGTGATCGTCAAGGCCTTAGGGCTAAAGTGCCGCTGGCAGATCCAGAAGTTCAAGCCTTACGCCGAGCACATGATCTGCTTCATCGACGAGCCCATCCTGTCGGCCTTTGGATCTTCCACCTACATCTCGGTCAAGCGCGAAGAGGTGGTGGCCCTGGTGGCCGAGGCTACGCAGGCCGTGCACGCGGAGAACGCCATCGCCGGGGTGCACTGCTGCGGCAATACGGACTGGACCATGCTGATCGACGCGGGCGTGGACCTGATCAACCTGGATGCCTTCAGCTATGGCGAGACCATCGCCCTGTACCCCGATGCCATGCGGCGCTTCTTGGAAGGCGGAGGCTTGATCGCCTGGGGCATCGTGCCCACCTCCGCGGCCGTGCGCAGTGAGACGCCCGAGGGCCTGCTGGAGCGCTTTGTCGCGCTGGTCGACGGACTCGCGGCCAAGACGGCGCTGGACAAGGCCCTGATCCTGTCGCAATCCCTGGTGACGCCGTCGTGCGGCACGGGCTCGCTTTCCGTGGAAGACGCCGAGCGCGTCTTCGCGCACCTGTCTGCCCTCTCCCCACTCATCCGCGCGCGCTTCAAACTGGCCTAAAGGTAAACCCGCCTTGACGCCGTACACCATCGCGATCACGGGCAAGGGCGGCACGGGCAAGACCACCATCGCCGCGGCCATCGTCGCCAGCCTGATCCGCCAGGGACATAAACCGGTCCTGGCCGTGGACGCCGACCCCAACTCCTGCCTGGACGGCGTCCTGGGCGTGCAGGCCCTCCAGACCGTGGGCCGCTTGCGGGAAGAAAGCCGCGACGCAGGTGCCGGCGGACCCAGCGGCATCTCCAAGCGCGACCTCGTGGAATTAAGGATCGCCGAATGCCTGGTGGAAGCCGACAACTTCGACCTGATCGCCATGGGCCGGCCCGAAGGCCCGGGCTGTTACTGCTACGCCAACAACCTCTTCAAGGACGTAATCGGCGCGCTGGCGCAGAGCTACCCCTTCATCGTGATCGACAACGAGGCCGGGCTGGAAAACCTCTCGCGTCGGTTGTATCACAGCATCGATCTTTTAATCATCACCGGAGATCCTTCCAAGCGTGGACTGGCCACCATCAAGCGCCTGTACGACCTGGCCGGCGAAATGGGCATCGAATATGAAAACCTGGCGCTCATGATCAACCTGGTGCGCGGCGACTCGGCCCCGGAGGACCTGCAAAACCTGCAGCTGAAAACCAGCGCGCGCTACCTCCTAACCCTGCCCTTTGATAAGGACCTGGCCCTGGCCGGCGAGCAGGGACAAAGCATACTGAGCATCGAGCCTTCAAATCCGGTGCTGTCCAAGATTCACGCCTTCATCGCGCAGCTGGGTCTTCAGAATCCATAAAACAACACGCTACGGTCGGCCTTCGATATCGTGTAACCTTACACCTTCCATCGTACGTCTTACGCCCGAATCCCAACGCTCCCTAGTCAATGAACTTCACGATTTGCCTCTGTGCGATTGTGTGCTAAGTCAACTATGTTTTCCCCAAGCGCATGTGTGGGAAATCCTTTATCAGGAGAAGTGAGACGTGGAAAAAAAGGTAAAAGCGCCGGAGGAAAGGGCTTGTGATCTTGCATCGATAGAATCCATAGCGAAGGCCCAGGCCGACTGCGTAGACTTGAGTTTTTTCCGGGTGGAGCGCCAGGGCAACCCCTGCGGCTTCGGCTCCAATGGCCTGTGCTGCCGCATCTGCCATATGGGCCCCTGCCGCATCACGGCCAAGGCCCCGGCCGGGGTGTGCGGAGCCAACGCCGACACCATCGTAGCGCGCAACTTCCTGCGCGAAGTAGCCGGCGGCGCCGCGGCGCATTCCGACCACGGCCGCCACCTGGTGCTGCTCTTGAAGAAGATCGGCTTAGGGCTGGGCGGAGGCTACGCCATCAAGGATGAAGAGGCGCTCTCACGCACGGCACGCCTGTACGGCATCGACCCGGCAGGCTTGAGCGTCCCGGAGCTGGCGGTTAAAGTGGCCGATTGCCTGCTGGCCGAGTTCACGGCCCAGGAAGAGGCGCTTGACACCTTGAAGCTGGCCCCTTTGAACCGCCAGGGCATCTGGAAAAAGCGCGAGGTCGAGCCATCGGGCATCGACCGCATGATCGTGGAGGCCATGCACCGCACCACCATGGGCGTGGACCACGATTATAAAAGCGTCCTGACGCATGCCTTGCGCGTGGCCCTTTCGGACGGCTGGGGCGGCTCGCGCGTGGCCTCCATGGTGGGCGACATCCTCTTCGGCACGCCCACGCCGGTGCGCTCCACCGCCAACTTAGGCGTCCTGGGCGCGGACACGGTCAACGTGCTGGTGCACGGCCACGAACCGGCCTTATCCGAGATGCTGGCCGCCGCAGCCAACGACCCGGAGATCATCGCCGCGGCCCAAAATGCCGGGGCCACGGGGCTTACTTTGGCGGGCATCTGCTGCACGGCCAATGAGATCCTGATGCGCCACGGCATCCCCCTGGCCGGCAACTTCCTGCAGCAGGAGCTGGCCATCGTGACCGGCGCGGTGGAGATGATGCTGATCGACGTGCAGTGCTGCATGCCGGGCCTGCCCGACGTGGCCAAGGCCTATCATACAGAAATTGTTTCCACCAGCCCCATCGCCCAGACCATCGGCGCGGCCTCCTCGCCCTTCCATACCGAACGGGCCTACGAGAGCGCCAAGGAGCTCCTGAAGCGCGCCATCGCCAACTATAAGAACCGCGACCCTGAAAAGGTGGCCATCCCGCGGCACACCCAGCCCCTGGTAGCGGGCTTCTCGGTTGAAAGTATCAAGTACATGCTGGGCGGGTCGTTCAGAGCCTCGTTCCGGCCGCTCAACGACGCCATCATCCAGGGCCGCATCAAGGGCGTGGTCGGCATCGTGGGCTGCAACAACCCCAGGTCCAAGCTGGACGAATACACCACGGAACTGACCAAGGCCCTGCTCAAGGAGAACATCCTGATCCTGAAGACCGGCTGCGCGGCCATCGCTTCGGCCAAGGCCGGCAACCTCACCCCGGAGGCGGCCTTGGCCTACGCTGGCCCGGGCCTGCGCGAGGTGTGCGAGGCCGTGGGCATGCCGCCCGTGCTGCACATGGGCAGCTGCGTGGACAACAGCCGCCTCCTGGAGGCCGCTACCGAGATCGTGCTTGAAGGCGGCCTGGGCGACGACCTGTCCGACGTGCCCGTGGTGGGCGTGGCCCCGGAGTGGATGAGCGAAAAGGCCATCGCCATCGGCTGCTACTTCGTGGCCTCCGGGATCGACGTCATCCTGGGCAACCCTTTCTTCATCGAAGGCTCAGAAAATGTCACGGCCTTTTTGCATGAGGGGGCCAAAAGCCTTTACGGCGCCGCCTTCCATACGCACGCTACGGCCGAAGAAGCAGCCGAGAAGATCCTCGCGCTGATCGAGGCGCGCCGGGCCAAGCTCGGCATCAACCGCAAAGCCGAGCGCAAGCTCATGGACATGAAGGATCGGAGGGAACTCGGTGTCTAAGCTCATCTGTGAAAGCGCCATCTTGGGCGCCGCCGCCTGGGTGGCGCGCGCCGGCAAATCCTTGAACGATGCAATCGCGGCCAAGGGCGAAGGCCACCCGGTCGCCTTTCCGGACACGGCCTACTACCTGCCGGTGATCTACTCCTTCACCGGCTTGAAATGCACCAAGCTCTCCGACCTCAAGCCGGTGCTGGCCAGGGCCCAGGCGCTGCTGCCCGCCCCGCCCACCGAAAAGGTCTGGCTGCCCTATCTGGGCAACACGCTCGATGCGGGCGTGGCAACCCTGTTTGCCTGCGAGATCATCGAGGCCTGCAAGTACCTGATCGGCCCCAACCCGGTAGACGGCATCTGGCTGGGCGCGGCCAATGACGTGATCATGCGCGAGCGCGGCCTGGAGTTTGTGGACGGCACCGCGCCCGGCTTCGCGGCCATCACCGGCGCGGCTCCGACCGACGAGATCGCGGTGAAGATCGCGCGCGAGCTGCAGGAAAAGAATATCTACGTCTTCATGGCCGGCCGGACGAACGGCCTCCAGTTCGCGGAGCAGCTCTCACGCCAGGGGGTCGAGATGGGCTGGGAGACCAGGCTTGTGCCGTTTGGCGCCGATGTCTCGGCCCTGATCTATGCCCTGGGGTTCGCCAACCGCTCGGCGCTGTCCTTCGGCAATGTCAAGCCCGGCGACTTTCACGCCAACCTCAAGTACAACAAGGAACGCATCTTCGCCTTTGTGCTGGCCTTTGGCGAGGTGGACCAGGACAAGTATGCGGCCGCGGCCGGGGCCATCAACTATGGCTTCCCGACCATCGCCGACACCGACATACCGCAGATCCTGCCCACCGGCATCTGCACCTACGAGCACGTGGTTTCCAGCGTGCCCTACGAAACCATGGTGGATAAGGCCCTGGAGGTACGCGGCTGCAAGGTCAAGATCACCAAGGTGCCCATCCCCGTGCCCTACGGCCCGGCCTTCGAGGGCGAGCGCGTGCGCAAGCAGGACACACAGGTCGAGTTCGGCGGCAACCTGACGCCGGCCTTCGAGTTCGTAACCATGACCGACATGGATGCGATCAATGACGGCGAGATCGAGATCATCGGACCCGATGTGGACGAGGTCCCTCAAGGCTCCGCCCTGCCCCTGGCCATCTGGGTCGAGGTGGCGGGACGCAAGATGCAGCAGGATTTCGAGGCCATCTTGGAGCGCCAGATCCACCACCTGATCAACGGCGCCGAGGGCATCTGGCACATGGGCCAGCGCGACATCGTCTGGACGCGCATCTCGAAAAGCGGCTATGCCAAGGGCCTGCGCCTGAAAGATTACGGCGAGATCCTACATGCGAAATTCCTGGGCAACTACCCGGCCATCGTGGACAAGGTCAAGGTCACGCTTATCACGGAAATGGACGAGGTGGAAAAGCGGCTGGCCCTGGCGCGCGCCACCTATGTGGAGCGTAACCGCCGCCTGGAATCCATGACCGACGAATCGGTCGATATCTTCTATTCGTGCCTGCTCTGCCAGTCGTTTGCGCCCAACCATGTCTGCGTGGTCACGCCCGAGCGCCTGGGGCTCTGCGGGGCCTACAACTGGCTGGACGCCAAGGCGGCCTACGAGATCGACGAGAACGGGCCCAACCAGCCCGTGAAGAAGGGCGTGTGCCTGGATGCGCAGCGTGGCGTCTGGAAGGGCGTGGACGAATACGTGTACGCCAACTCGCACAAGAAGGTGGACAGCGTGTGCGCCTACTCCATCATGGACCGTCCCATGACCAGCTGCGGCTGCTTCGAGGTCATCTGTGCCTATGTGCCGGAATGCAACGGCATCATGGCCGTCAACCGCGAGTACACGGCCGACACCCCGGCCGGCATGACCTTCTCGACCTTGGCCGGCAGCGTGGGCGGCGGCCAGCAGACCCCGGGCTTCATGGGCTGCGGCAAGGTGTTCCTGACCTCGCGCAAGTTCCTCTTCGCCGAGGGCGGGCACAAGCGCCTAATCTGGATGACCCAGCGCCTGAAGAAAGAGCTGGGTGAGGACCTTCAGCGCCGCTTTGCCGAACAAGGCGCGCCCGACCTCATGGACAAGATTGCGGATGAAAGTGTGGCCATCGACCCGCACGCTATCCGCGAACACCTGGAAAAGGTCGGCCACCCGGCCTTAGCCATGCCCGACATCGCGGATCTGTCGGCCGGGGAAACGCAAAGACCTGAGGGAACCTTTTCTGAAGAAAAGGTTCCCTCAGACTCCCTCCAAAAGACTTTATCCGCTTCCGATGAAGTTCCAGAGATGCCGACACAACGTACGGGGGTATCTGAAGGGGAAACAAGCCTGTCCGCAAGCGCCATCGCCCAGCTCAAGGCCGAGCTCATGGGCCAGCTCAGGCAGGAGATCAAGCAGAGCCTGACCAAGGATATCGTCACTGAGATCATCGGCAGTCTAAGCGAACGCTTCCTGGGCGCCAAGCCTGCCCTCGCAACCATCGACCCCGTCATTCCGGCCGATGTTGATTCTGTCATTCCAGCGAAAGCTGGAATCCAGGGTTCAGATCCACTGGGTCCCGGCCTGCGCTTAGACGACGAAACGAAAAAACCCACCGCCGCGCAACGCATCTCCTCGCTCACGGCCGTACCCGTCCGCCAGGAAACCGCGGAGCTTTCTATCCACACGGTCACCTTGGGCGGCGGCGCGCGCGGCAGCCTCACCATCGGCGGGGACACGGCCATGCCCTTCCACCTCTGGGAAGGCGCCATGCCCAATCGGCCGCTGGTGGCCATGGAGGTCTTCGATACATTAAGCCCCAAGTACCCGGCCGTGCTCAAGGATATCTGGGGCGGGCTCCTCTTAGACCCGGCCGCCATGGCCAAAGCCTGCTGCGAGAAATACGGCGCCGACCTGATCAGCGTGCGCCTGGAAGGCACCCACCCGGAAAAGGGCGGCCGCACGCCTGCCCAGGCCCTGGAAGTGGTCAAGTCCGTGCTGGCAGCCGTCTCCGTGCCCATCATCGTCACGGGCACAAGCCACTTCGAGAGCAACAACGAGGTCATGAAGGAAGTCGCCCGCGGCTGCGAGGGCGAGAACCTTTTGCTCAACTGGGTGGAGCAGGACAACTACCGCACCATCGCGGGCGCGGCCCTGGCCTATGGCCACAGCATCGTGGCCCAGAGCCCCATTGACGTCAACATCGCCAAGCAGCTCGTGATCCTCTTGACCAGCATGAACATCCCGGCTGAGCGCATCGTGATCGACCCGGTGACCAGCGCCTTGGGCTACGGCATCGAGTACACCTATTCGGTCATGGAGCGCATCCGCCAGAGCGGTCTGGGCGGCGATAGCATGTTGGCCTGCCCGCTGATCGTCTCGCCCGGACAGGAGTGCGCCAAGATCAAGGAGCTGCGCGCCCCTGAGGCAGAGTTCCCGGCCTGGGGCGACCTGGCGCGCCGCGCGGCACTGTGGGAGTTCAGCACCGCCACCGCTTTGCTGCATGCCGGCGCATCCATCCTGATCATGTATCACCCCGAGGCCGCTTTTGAGCTAAAGAAGACCATCACGAATCTCATGGACGGGGGGAAGTAAGCCATGGCCCTAACCGGACTCCAGATCCAGAAACTGCTGCCGGCCACTAACTGCAAGGAATGCGGCTCGAACACCTGTCTGGCCTTTGCCATGAAACTGGCCGCCAAAAAGGCCGAGATCTCTGCCTGCCCGTATGCCTCGGATGAAGCCAAGCAAGTCCTTGGCCTGGCCAATGAACCGCCGGTCAAGACACTGGCCTTTGGGCCGGACAAAAATCTGAGCATCGGCGGTGAGACGGTCTTGTACCGGCACGACAAGACCTTCGTGAACCGCACCATCCTGGCCATAAATATCGATGACAGCGCGAGTCCTACCCAGGTAGACGCCAGTCTCGCCTCCATTAGAGACTATGTCATGGAGCGTGTGGGTGAAAGCCTGACCGTGGAGATGATCGGGCTGACCCAGCGTAGTGCCGACACAGATGCTTTTGCGGCCCTGGCAAACAAGGCCTGGCAGGCAGCCAACCGGCCGCTCATCCTGCGCGGGCTGGACACGAGTGCGCTGAAAGAGGCGGCCAAGGCCGTGGCAGGCTCGGGCAGCATCGTGTGCGCGCATGGCGAGGAGCAGCTCGAAGAGCTGCTGCCCGTGGTCAAGGAATGCGGCCATGCCTTGGGTTTAAGCGCCCCGGACCTCGACACCCTGGCGGGTTTAAGCGCCAAGCTGCGCGATGGCGGCATGACCGATCTGCTGCTGGCCTTCGTGACGCACACACTGGCCGAGCAGTTCCAGACCAACACCATTGCCCGGCGCTCAGCCATCAAGGACAACTTCAAGGCCTTAGGCTTCCCGTTCCTGCACTTCATTTCAGGCGCCGACCCGTTCGAGACCACGTCCGCAGCCGTTAGTGAAGTGACCAAGTACGGCGGCATCTGCGTGCTGCCGAGCTTTGACCCGGCCCAGCTCTCCGCGCTCATGACCTTGCGCCAGAATATCTTCACCGACCCGCAGAAGCCCATCCAGGTGGAGCCCAAGCTCTACTCAATCGGCGATCCCAAACCCGATGCGCCCGTGTTCGTGACCACCAACTTCTCGCTGACCTTCTTCATCGTCTCAGGCGAGATCGAGAACAGCGGCATCAGCGCCTGGCTGCTCGTCCCGGAATGCGAGGGCATGAGCGTGCTCACGGCCTGGGCCGCCGGCAAGTTCTCGGCCGCCACCATCTCCAAGTTCATGCAGGAGATCAACCTGGAAAGCCAGATCACCTCGCGGCGCATCGTCATTCCCGGCTACGTGGCGTCCATCAGCGGCGAGCTGGAAGACAACCTCCCCGGCTGGAAAGTCATGGTAGGACCGGAAGAGGCGGCCGACCTGGAAGGGTTTATTAAAACATACTTGTGATTCGATTTCATCCCGCGATAGAGCCGAGGGCCGTCATTCCGGCGAAAGCCGGGATCCAGGATCCGCCTGGGATTCTGTTCCTTAGCTCCATAATCGGAGATCGGTTTCATGCAATCTCCCATGCCAGTGCTTCCAGTCCCAACATGTTACTTGAGAATTATTGAAAAAATAGGCATGATAAAGCCCGTGAGCAAGAATGAGAGATTGTTCCGCTCAGTAATGGATGGCCGGTCGGATGCCAATATTCACTTTTCGGATTTATGCCATCTACTCAGGTTGATGGGATTTGAGGACGAGTCCGAGGCGACCATCATATATTCACCCGGACAGGTGTGGTTGAAATTATTAATATTCAACCGAAGCAATCCAAGGCCAAGCCTTACCAGGTTAAGCAGGTTCGGGGCTTGATCTTAAAGTACCGGCTGCATATAATGGAAGAGGACATATGATCAATAAATACGAGATCATCATCTATTGGAGCGAAGACGATGGCGCTTTCATCGCGGAAGTGCCGGAGCTGCCGGGTTGTATGGCCGATGGGCCGACGCATCGCGAGGCTTTGGACAACGTCGAAGTTGTGATCCAGGAATGGATCGACACGGCAAAATCGCTCGGACGTGAAATTCCGGAACCCCGTGGAAAACTTATGTATGCTTAACGTCCGGGTATTCCTTGGAATATTCAAAAAGAAATAGATAAGCTACGGAATTGGAAGGGTTCACCAAAACCTATGCCTAGCAACCTCATCTCCGCCGAAGGGCTGCAGAAGCTCAAGGATGAATACAACCACCTCTGGACTGTGGTGCGGCCCAAGGTCGTGCAGGGCGTGGCCGACGCCGCGGCCGAGGGCGACCGCTCCGAGAACGCCGAGTACATCTACGGCAAGAAGAAGCTCGCCGAGATCGACCGCAAGCTCAAGCACCTGGGCGGCCGCCTGAAAGTCCTGAAAGTGGCCGCGCCCCCGCCCAATCCCGTAAAGGTTTCCTTCGGCTGCTGGGTCACCTATGAAGAAGAGAGCGGCGAAGAGCGCTGCTACCAGCTCGTAGGCTCGGAAGAAATCGACGTCAGCCAGGGCATGATCAGCATCGACTCCCCCATCGGACAGGCGCTGTTGAACAAGAAAGTCGATGATGAGGTGACGATCAGCAAGCCGAGCGGGAGGGTGACGGCGTATATAACGGGCATTTGTGCGAGAAAACCAGAAAAGTAGAATTAGCGGATCAGCGCGCCAGAACTTCACATACCCATGTGACTCAGTCCATCCTTGGCCTTCGCCCTTCGGGCGCACGCAAGGTGCGTCCAATTCCGCTGTCCTGCGGAATTGTCTCGCGCCACGAATCCGGTGCTCCTCGGTCTGCTTTGTTCTGACGAGCTGGTTTGCTTATAGTACAAATGTCAGTATTTCACGGACGTCCCCAAGTTTACCCTTTGTTCTTGTTTTTAAAATTGCTATTGCGTATCAAATGCGAAGATCGCACTCTGGACGATCTTTGTGACCATGCCCATCTGATCCGCGGTCATGTAGGCGCCGCGAAGCCGGTGAACCGTACGCCGGTGTTTCCTGGCATGTTCTTCTGACCAGAAGAACACACTCTGCTTTCAGAAGGATTCGATGATGCTCTCCTCCTTAAGTTCGATCAGATTGACCTCGGGCACGAAAGCGATGGGGGAACAGCCCGGTTCATGGGCCCGCCAGTTCAGATCGCTGTCGATGTCGATGTGCATGGGCCGGGCGCAATGGGCGCATTCCGTCCTGACCGTTACCGATACATGCTCTTTTCTGAGGCGCCCTTGCACGAAGGGCGTGGCGAATGCATCCGCGGCTCAGGCCGCGTACAGCTCCTCGCCGGTATGGAACGTAATATGGTGCGGAGTTGTTTCTGTGGTCACGGGATAGGCCCAATGCACCTGTCCCTGAGGGTTCCTGAAGATAAAGGTCATATGCGTCTCAAGGTCGTTCAGAATTTCCGTCACCCGGCCGACCGGCAGGGCCAAGGCCTCCGCTATGTATTCCGGCGAAAGCGGCCTGCCGGCGCGTGGCAGCTCGCGTACGGTGAAATAATGAACTGCACGGTGCTCCTCAGTCATGAAGGCAAGATGGGCCGCAAAATTGCGCTTGCCTTTCTCAATCTGCCGCTGCCAGAGGAACGGCGGCACGCCGATCATGTAGCGCCATAACCCCAGCATGAGCCTATTTTTCATGGTTCGCATCCTCCTTTCAAGATTGGTTCAATCATGTTTCTCCGTATCAATCAGGGCATGCGGATCGCTGCCTTTTGCAGGGGCAGATAGTTGTCTGATCAATATCGTCTCTTCCGCGGAAATGCCCAGGCCACGGAGAAATTCCTGATGCAGCTCCGGGGAGAATCGTTCGAATTCCCGGTGCCAATCCAGCATGCCCTGGTCGTCCAGACCGGCAGTCCTCAGGATCTGGATCCAGCTGTCCTTGTCCATGACCGGGATATGCCGGAGGAGCGAGCTGTCCCCCAGCATACGGATGATGACATGCTGCTGTTCACGCAGGCTGGCGATCTCCTTGCCCAGGGCCGCCAGGCGCTTTTCCAGAATACGCCGCATCTGGCTCTGTCCCGATTCCAGGATTTCGCGGATCGTGCTCATGGAGAGCCCCATCTGGCGGTACATGGAGATCAGCTGCAGACGCTCGATGTCCCGGCCGGAATAGAGCCGGTAGTTGGCCCGGCTTCTGCCCGATGGAGGGAGCAGGCCAATGGAGTCATAATATAAGAGTGTGCTCCGCGACAGTCCGCATTGCGCGGCCAGCCGCCCAATAGTCAGGTGTCTGGATTTCAATCGTGCCATATTGCTATCACCAAAGCGATTGTGAACTATGAAGCAGTAGTCAGGTCAAACACTTTTTAAATCTCTTCCCTTTTCTTTCCATACTATTTTACCCCTTGCACAAAGGAGAAGAACCATAGGTGTAGGGTCTTGAAACTTGATATACCCCAACTCGACTAAATCGCTGCATCAAGATTCAAGACCTGACACCTTATGTTTCAAATGTCAGTATTTCACGGACGTCCCCAAGTTTACCCCAAGTTTACCTTTAACGGAGCCGCTGCTGAACTGTCCCGTGTAACGGAATCGATTCTAGTCACTTGTTCGGCCGCCGTAGGTGGTAGAGCAAGCGACTTTCAGACGCGGCACCGTTCGCCCAACACCATAGGCGGCGGGCGAACATTGTTTATATAAATCGGTGCTGATATATATTCATCTTGTTAATTCAACTATCTAAATCATTCTGTGGTTGAATTATTTACACTTTTTTATTTTACTTGCACCATCAGTATCAACTTTTTAAGGCTGCGGTTTGAGCTGGAGGACATCCTTATATTGGGCATTGATGGCCGCTTCCTTGAACGGGAAGGAGAAATATTTTCCATCGCGCCACGCCTTGATTCCGTCTTCATAGTGAGGGCTGGAAGGATTGTCCGACTGGCCGGAGCTGTTCACCGCCAGCATCGGTTCGGGCTGATTGAAATCAATAATAATGCGCATGGAAGGAATCAGCCAGGTTTTGAAATCCTTACCCATCATATACCCGGACACATTCAGCGTGAAGATATCTCCCGGCGAGGGATACGGGCCGCGGTTGAAATATGACCACAAACTTTTCAGCGCCGTGCGTTCGATCAAACCAAGATGTGGCGCCATTTGATAAGTATCGGTCTCCCAAGTGTAGGTATGCAGAGCCCCCCAACTCCATTTGCCGGAGTCATTGCCTGAAGTTGATTCCAGAAATGCGACAGCATCGGCCAGCGAGCGCGCAATGATTTGCGCTTTGGTTTCTCTTTCCTGTGTATTTATATCATCCCAAAACGGACTCTCGTCACTCCGGACAAGAAGATGATCGCAAGTGGCATTGTAGGTCAAATTATTGACTTCCAGAAATGACTTCCATGCCTTGAAATCAACAGGACTCAACTCGTCCAGAAAAATATTTTTCGTTGCACAGTGTAAGAACACACTAGTAAGCGCGGCTCCTTTTGAATCCGCCTTCATATCGCCATTGAAGTCTTTTAACATTGCCAGCGCGAAGTGTGCCCGCGCCGCTTTCTTTTCATCCTTCCAACTGCCTATTTCTTTCATAATATCTGAGGCCAGCGCTCCTTTCAGGATTACCTCTTTGAGCTTCGGCACAAACAATGAATAGGTATCAAGCTGCATATCCATATTGGTCTGTGTCGTATGTTTATCCGTTGCCGTTGCCATCTGGGCAATGCGCTCGGCCCGCTCCGGCCAGTACCAGGAAGAAGAAAGAATATCGGGGAAATCCTTCGGCACCGTGCGGTTATTGGCCGTGCCGATGAATCCGGCGGACGGATTTTTGATATTCGGCAATACTTCCTCTTTCAAAAGTCCGGTCCAGTCGTAAACGCCGCTCCACCCGGGCGACGGCATGAGCCCGCGGCCTTTGGCCCGCACCGGATAATTGCCGATGACCTGCCAGGCGATGTTATCCTTGTCCGCGAATACCATGTTCAATGGGATTGATCTGATCCGTTTGATAATCGGAATCGCTTCATCCACCGATTTGGCAAACCTTAACTGGAAGAAAGCATTCATGCTGTCGTCATCGGAGGCGGGAACCGTCCGGCTTAAAGCCACGCCGTAAGGAATATTGAGGAAACCTGTTTGCAGATAATGAACCGGTTCCTTATTCAGCGCTTCGTTCATGAGCGGCCCGTGCACTGTATCGTGAAAAATTACGGTAACGGGCGATTTACCCTTGATGTTGAAAACTTCCTTGTGTTCCGCGGCGGGCAGCCACTCTCCTTTATACAAATATTGCAATGTACCGCCCACGTTTTTGAGCTGTTCCAGAAACAAGTCCTGATTATCCGCCATGACCATGGTCATGCCCCAGGCCAGATGGCCGTTATATCCGGCAACGACAATCGGGGCGCCCGCGATGCTCATTCCGGCGACATCATAGTCGCCGCAGCGGATATGGATCATGTTCCACATGGACGGCATGCTTAAAGGAAGATGCATGTCGTTACAGAAAATGCTCGCGCCGTTTTTTGTTCTTTCCTTGCTGATGGCCCAGTTATTGGAAGCAGCCATGCCGCCCAAACTCACGGAACTCAGAAGCGGTTGCAGTCCGGCAATCTCTTTGACGCTTTCAGCAGCTTTGTTCAGATCAACGCCCTTGAGTTTCGCGGCTTCATCGAGCGCGATGGGTTCATCGGGATAAATGGGCAGCAGCCAGGCTGTTTTTTCCGCGCCCACGGCTTGGGCTATATTCAACGAAGCAATTTCTTCCGGGAGATTAAAGGACAGACCGAGATTCACCAGGATAAATACCTTGACGGAATCAAGGGGCTGCCAGGCTTCCGGTTTGAATCCTGCCAGCGCGAGGCCCGGCGGCAGTTTGTCTTTATGCTGATCGATGTAAGCATTAACGCCTTTGCTGTAACATTCCAGAAGCCGGAGATTTTCAGCGTTGACATTTTTATAGAGAATTTCCGCCGCGTCTTTGAGGTTCATAGTGCGTACGTAAATATCGAGATTAAGCACGGCGGGTCCCGCCATCTCGGAGAGACGTCCTTCCGCGATCATTTTCATGCTGATCATCTGAGCGAGCCGGTCGGCAGCATGAACGTAGCCGACCGCCATGGCCATATCTTCTTCGTTCTTCGCTTCGATGAAAGGAATGCCATAAGCATCCCGGCGCACGGTTACCGTATCCTTGAGCCCGGCGATGTTGATACTCCCATTGGGTAAATCAAGCTGTCCCTTGAAATGCCTGTCAATCAGATCCGTGCAGCTTCCCAAAAGCAAACTTAGCGCAACAATTCCGAAAACCTTGGAAAAATTATCCCCCCCACGATGCAGCCTGAATTTAATTAAATTTATCATGATTATTTCCTTCCGTATGGTTTTACCCGGTTATGATTTTCGCTCATCATTGGAAGCGCCGGCTTACTTGGTTCTATTGCTTTCTTCGACAATTTTCATTACCTTCGGCCTGTTGATTTTCCATGAGCGTGTCTACCTCGCCATGGAGATTAAGGAAATTGTCCTGATTTTTTTTGCTGCTGATTCCGCTTCTGAAACACTTTTTGATCTTCCCAGACGCTTTTGCTGTAGCTTTCAAAAAGCGTTTTTCGCTCATCACTGTATTTCCCATATAAAAGGGTTGAAATTTTTTCCAGGTTGAGCGTCCGCATATAAATGTCAATATCAATAACATCTGGCCCCGCCATCTCGGCAAGACGTCCCTGGGCCATGAGCTTTAAACCGATCATCTGGTTCAGCCTGTCCGCAGCATTCACGTAGCCAACAGCAAAAACGAGATCATCCGCATTTTCAGCATCGATAAATGGAATGCCGAGGTCATCTCTTAGTACGGTAACTTTTTTCGATACCCCGGATTTTTACGGCACCCTCCTCTTTCATTGTCACTATGTCTCTGAAAACATCGTCATAAAATCGCTGCATCCGGTCAGAACTAGGCACGCAGATATTAAAACCAATGTTGTATGCATTTTCATGCCGGTGACGAATTTGCGCTTTGGGAAATTCATGGATTTCATAGTGTATGGCCTTTGTGCATGGGTTATCCGGTTTCAGATCTTCTATTTTATCTCTCCCCATTGGTTGAGCGAAATACTTTGCGCTATCCTTGATCTTTAATTGAAGGGACTTCAGCGTACCATCTCATATCGCATACATCATCCCCTGCCGAAAGTGTATGCGGCCGCTCATAGTGTCCACGCACTCCAAACCCCCCATCTACCATCGCATACATGAGTGCCCAATCATACTTGCACCATGAGAGCTGGAAAGCCTTAAGTTCTCCTTTATCCCCGTGTTTCTTGATATATTGACGGACAAATTCGAAAGGAGGGCAGTGGGTCCAATATGTACAAAGACAATCCGTTTCAGCCCATGTCTTGCATTCATATCCGGGTTTGCCCGGCGTGCTAAAAGGATATACCTGGATAGCCCGAAGAATAAGGTTGATCTGCTTTTGTGGATTCCGGCTGTAGCACCTGGTTATTATTTTCATGAGGGGTAAAGACACTATATAAATCTTCCAGCCAATGTCTGCAACGAGCTCTATTGCGTAATCCTCCTCGACATCAGCAGATAAAAGAGCATGGTAAGCACCGATGGTAAGTACAGCTAAAGAAACATTTAGTCGATTACCTTGAGTAGGCAATTTTTCTAATTGGGCTTCAGGAATCAGCTTATCCACGTTTTGCCAGGTATCATTCAGAAATCTATCAACATCATGTTTGAGAAAGCGGCCAAACTCTTGCTGGTCTTTACGGATAAGTCTTCCCATCAAAATTTGATAAGCAGCTTTTTTTGCAACCCGTTTTATCAATTTTCGCATAACATAATTGGCCATTTTATATCCTCCTATTTTTTGAATAAATACTCAGTTTGAATCTATTAAAGCTGCATTGTGAACTACCTATCGCCTTGGGACGATCAATTCAATGAAACCCAACATCATCTTTTTTCTTGTGCCTCCCGAGGTAAAGCCAAAAGCCCACTGCATTCCAACCGGGCTATCTCGCGAGCCCAGGACTTGACATCCAGACCGTCCTTTGCCGCTTGGATTGATGCTCCGATAACCATCCCGACAACCGCATGTGAAATGATTTCTGCATTCAATTTTCTAAACGGGGGAACGCCATTGGCTCGTTCCATAACTTGTACGCACAAATTACGTATATCATCTATGAATCGATTGATTTCAGCCGCTGCAGCGCCTTTACTGTGGGAGATGACGGTAAGCATCTCTAGAATAAGTATACTGTTTCGTACTATCTGTTGACCCAAAGCCTCGAACCAGTTATAGAGAACATCTTCCAGTTCTAAGGCATTGTTAATCGGCCCAAAGTCCAGATGGTCGCTCACCGCAAGTATTGCTGGAAACACTTCATTTCTAATCAGTGTGATCACGATATCGTCGACATTTTTAAAATATCGATAGAAACTTCCCTGGGAAATACCAGCGGATTTTACAATTCCAGGAACGGTGAGTTTTTGATAGCCGTTTAATTCAAGCTGCTTTTTAGCCGATTCCAAAATCTGCGCTTTTCTAATTTCTGGACGTAAACGTATACTTGGCATTTTAATCTCCATATATTACTGACAACAATGTCATTAAAGTAGCGCTTGCTGACACTAGTGTCAAGATAAAAATCAATCTCCACTGTTGATCACGAAAACTCAGCATCGGACGCTTCCGAGGCAGAGGCATGGGGGTCAGGTCTTGCATTATTATAATTTGCACCAGCATGTGCGAATGCAAGACCTGACACTGAATGAGCTCTGGATATTAGCTTGATGCAAATTTTAAGACCTAACCCCAGGTAGTTCTTGAGATTCGAGACCTGTCACCCTTGGTCCCTGTAAGATCGGCTCCTTATCTTCCTATTCCCAGGAACATCGTCTCAAGAATGCCTATGCCCGGTGGGGGAGCTCGAAAAGAAGGGCATCGAGCACTGCCTCCGCCCGGCTGGCGGCTGCTGCCGGTAATCCCGCCGAGAGAGTCAGACCGCCATCAAACCCAGAGATGCCGAAGCCGATGAGCGGTGGAAAGACGATGGGCGGCAGGGCATGCGCCCGGACAGGCGGCCGGTCGAAAGTCACCGCGGCGCGATCGATGGGGCCGAGATTGGTAAGCGCCGGCATCGTGCTGCCTTCTTCGAGAAACCGTCTGGCTGCCCGCAGCATGGTGCGGAGCATGCGATCGTGCGACATGAGCTTGAGGAGCGGCCCCAGGCTGATGTCGGTCAGACCAGGCCAGTCCTTTTTCCGATGGCCTGTCGCGCGGCTGACCAGAGCCAAGGTCTCGTCAAAGGTGTCGCCGAGTCGGCGGCCGAGATGTGGGTACTCATAGAGGCTCAGATTGCAGATTCCCGCTGCCTTGCCGCCGTCGATGTACCAGCGCCGCAGGTCAATGGTCGTCTGCATGCGCAATCGCTTTCGGCCGTCCCATCCTTCGACCGATGCCAGGGCACGATATAAGGCCGCCACAATCATGTCATTCAGCGTGGACCCCCGGGCACGGCCATAGGCCGCTAGTTCCCTGGTGCGTTCGGGGGAGAGGGCGCGCATGATGTAGACGGCAGGTGTGCGCGGTCCAGGAGGGAACGTAAGGCACAGGGAACGCGGGGGGACGGCGCTCTTCCACGTCTGGCGCAGGAAGTTCATGACGATACGCGGGTAGGCATACCAAGGCACATGGCGCAATACCTGGCTGAAGTCCCGGCAACCGGCAAGGTTTGGCTCGGGATGGCAGGCCTGGTCATCCGCCAGGGCGCGATAGATTGCAGCGATGCGTGCCGTCGCCTCCTTGGCTGCGCCGGTATCCCCGGCCACATGGGAAAACTTGATCAAGAGACGGTCGCCGCCGGTTTTTTGCCAGAGGCACGCCTTGATCTGGGGCTCGACGCACGGATCGAGAGGCGCCATCAAAAATTCTGCATAGAAGGTCTCATCCCGGGCAATGAAGAAATTGCCGCGTTCCCCTGGAGACAGGCGAACCCAGATAGGACGCCGGGGGTCGGGGACGATGCGGCAGCCGAGAATGGGTTCGGTGTCCAGCACGATCTCAAACGCCCGCCGGAGGCGGTGGACATCGAGCCGGCAATCGAACTCCAGCTCTATCTGGATAATGAATATCCCCAAACCCGATTGATGATAGGCGAGCAGGATGCCGTCAAAAAGAACGGCCGGCAGCTTATGTGGAAGCGCGGTCTCTGTCTGCATTCTTTTATTATATCAGTTTGGAAAGATATTTTCCCAAACTTTTGTTTGAGTAATATCTTGGGGTCACCCATGAAAGACCCCTGTCAGGTCTTGCTTTTTGCATGTATTTTAGCTGGATGAACAAAACAAGCCTGACCCCAGGTAACCCTATGATGCTCATCTATGTGAAGTAGCGGGGGATCAGATATGGTGCCTGAGAAAGCAGATTTTTTATGAACTGCTTTCTTGACTCTGTTAACGTCGAATACAGGATACCCAGGCAGCCTGCAATAACGGCAATGATACGTAAGGCTTTCATGGATTGCGCTCCTTTACGATTCGTATTGAGCGATGAGGTCGGCCGCGATCATGGCGGAAGCGGTTACGGTCGGCACCCCGCCGCCGGGATGGGTCGAGGCGCCGACGAGATAAAGCCTTTTGATCTGCTTGGACTTGGCCGAGGGTCTGAACATCATCGCATTCGTCAGATCCTGGCGCAATGCGTAGATAGCGCCTTCCGGCGATTTCAACCGTCGTTCAAAATCCACCGGGGTCGAGAAATCCGCATGGACAATATGGTCCCGCAACCCGGGAAGATATCTGCCCTCCAGGTATTTGATGACGTTCTGCTTGATTGTTTCTTTTTCCTTGTCCCAGGTGGTGCCCTTAAGCCGGTAGGGTCCGGGGGCAAGGGTGACGGCGATGATATGGTGTCCAACAGGCGCCAGAGACGGATCGGACCGGGTCGTCCAGCTCAATATGCCGAATTGTTCGGCGGGGAATCTGCCTTTTTCGTACTGATCGAACCAGTAGTCATTCATCTGCTGCATGGGGACCGTCATCAGGGTGTGATGGTCTTTCAGTGGAGGGGCATAGTCCAGGCACAGATAGATCATCGGCGTGGCCATGGAGTAGCGGTAACTGTTATATCCGGCTCTGGCAAGCCAGGAGAGATTGTTCTGGTCGATCATTTCCGTGTAGAGCGTTTTGGAATTAATGTCGGAAACGATAATCTTCGCGCTGATCATGGTCCCGTCGGAAAGCTTCACGGCCTTAGCTGTCCTATCTTCCACAATGACCTTTTCCACGGTTGCATTGAGCATAACTTCCATACCTTTCCGTTCGCCGCATTTCTGAAAGCCTAACGGGATGCCGATCATTCCTCCCCTAGCGTAATAGATACCGGCGTGTTCCGCGTAGGGGATCATGGAAAAATGTCCGGGCAGCAGCGCCGGCGGCAGCCCGCAGTAGAAGCTGTGGAAAGAAAGCGCCTCCACAAGCTTTTCATTTTTCAGATGCTTTCTCAGTACCCCTTCGTAACTGCCGAAAAAGAGCGAGCCGTATTTCAGAAGGGCGGGAGTTTTGGCGAAAAGCTTGCACACATCCCACAGGGAGCGCGCAGGAGTGACAAAGAACCCGTCCAGGGCGGCCTTCAGAAATCCGTCCATCTCTTTGGCATAAGCCTCCCAGCCGCGGACGTCTTCAGGCGCCAGTTTTCTGATTTCCTCTTTTGTTTTTTCGAGGTCAATCGGAAAGGTGATTTCCGTTCCGTCGTGCAGCCTGGCGGTGAATGTCGGGTCAACCGCAATAAGGTCGACCTCTTGCCGGAATGTTGTCCCCATGCGTTCGAAGGCCCAGTTGATGACCTGCGGAAATTCTATAATGGACGCGCCAATGTCGATTTTGTAGCCGTTTAATTCATAGGTCGAGCAGCATCCTCCGACACGCTCGGCCTGTTCCAGAACCAGAACCTTCCTGCCTTGATGCGCAAGCAATGCGCCGGCGCAAAGGCCACCGATACCCGCGCCAATCACGATCACATCATAATCACTCATCGGGTTCCTCCGTTTTAGAAGTCATGGGGCCGGATTTTGTTGTATCACATGCAATAATCTTTCGTCCATGACCAGGCCGCAGCAGATTGAATTACTTGGTGCACCCTACCATGCGACTTCCCGTGGGAATGCACCCCAAGGGGGAAAACAGAGGGGGACGTTCTGAAAGGCATGGGGGCCCGCTTTAATACATTCCCATCTTGCCCAATAAAGAATGTGATATTGCAAGACCCCAAGTTTTTTTCCATCTTTTCAAGATCGTTTTCAAGCAATTAGTTGCCTGCCATCCTTTTCCAGGCAAACGCATTTAAGATTCCCGCATGCCATATCCGCGATGCAGCGATTACAGTGATCGCAATCCGATTTCGTGATACGACCTGCCATCAGCTTGTTTACAAAATGGGGGTCACGAACCGTCGCCCGACCAAGTTCGACAAATTCGAAACCTGCTTCCATGGCACGGTTCATATTATCCAGCGATACGACTCCCCCAACGAGTACCACCGGTATTTTGACTGCCCGCTGAATCTTTTGTGCATGATCGAAGAGGAACATGTCGTGATAAGGATACTGCTGGACCATGAATCTACCGAACAAAAGCATACCGAGCGCCAATAACGGATTCTTTTCCGATTTGACAAATTCAAGATAGGGAACATTGCCCCTCATCATTTGAAGCGGGGTCCTGGAAGTAAAACCGCAACTCGGCACCAATGCGTCGGCTCCCGCAGCCTCATAGGTTTGAGCAACCTTTATAGCGTCTTCGAGAGTCAGTCCGTTTTCCATCCCGTCAAACAAATTCATCTTAATGATAATGGGGAAATCCGGCCCGACGGTCTGCCTCACTTTCTCTATCACCGAAACGGGGTAACGGAGACGGTTTTCGAGGCTGCCACCGTATCTGTCCTTGCGTTTGTTGGTCCAAGGCGAAAGAAACTGGCTCAGAAGGTATCCATGACCGGAATGCAGCTCAACGGCATCGAATCCTGCGCTTTTCGCCATAACAGCGGCGTTGGCGAAGTCATTACGGATACGTTCCATGTCTGATTCATGCATGGCTCGACAGAGGCTTAAACGGAAAAGGCAGAACTTGACCGAAGGTCCAATTGGTCTTTTCTGAATAACTGACGGTGATGCAAAGAAACCGCAATGTCCGAGTTGAATGGATGCTGCGGCCCCCTCTGCATGGATCGCGTCGGTGATCTCACGCAACATTGGAATAATTTCATCGCGCATCCACATTTCGATACCAAACCCGAGACCATCTCGGGATACGGCACAGTAAGAGATCGTGGTCATGCCAACCCCACCCGCAGCCACTTCGCGATGATGTTCCAAGAGAGCATGTGACGGTTTCTCGTCGTAGCACATTCCCTCGAAGCAACCCGCTCTGATGGTACGATTGCGCAATTCAAGCCTGTTTATGCGACCCGGGGTAAACACCTTGCTTTCAACCGCTTTTCGTGCTGAGCTTTGACTGCCTGACATCAGAGCATCCCTCCTGTGACATAATATCGCTCAATAGCGGGACAGGAAACATCGAGGAATCCCTTTATTATTAATTCCATAGGAGAAATCTTGGGGAACGTCTATAGGCAAATAATTTTAGGTACACGATACCTGTGAACCTCGTGAACCCTTAGAGGAAACGGAATCAATGGGGCCGTTCTTAAATTATTGAATTGTCTGCCGGGCGTCAGTTGCGCCTCCCGCTAAAGCGCCGATGAATCCTAGGCGCGCAGTCTCTTGTTATTGGGCGCGGAGGAAACTGGGGGCAAAGGTCGTGGAGCTTACGCGGGAGCTCGGTCAAACCCCGCCATCCATTCCTGCTGCCGTGCAAAGAGGTGAGCGTCTGGCAAAGGAGAAGGGGTACCTGTTCGACCAGAATGTGATTATTTAATTTTCCCATTATCCTTCTAGCATCTCTACGGCTATTAGTATTGGTCATTCCAGTGTATCCAGATTTATATGACCCATGGTCAGTCATCGAGAAACCATCTTCCTGGGACGTTCACACTGAGAAAGCTCGGTGTCTTGTTTTTTGCGCCTTTCGATTACATGCACGAAACAAGATCTAATACCCACAGCTTACTTAAGTATTTCATATAACTGGCGATATATCTTAGAGAATACTACCATCACGTTCACAGGGGGTGTTGTTGTGGAAGAGAGGATTCGCCGCTGCCCGAAATGCGGGTATGAACGTCAGGCTGTGGAGAAGATCGCGGAAAGCGAGTGCCCGCGCTGCGGGGTGATCTATGCCAAGTACCGTCCGGCGCCTACGCCCCCGGCACATCGATTGGATCAATGCCCAGACGCTGAGGCTCCGACCAAGCGGAAACAAGCCTGGTACCGGTGGGCGAAGGTGTCCTTGCCGGTCCTGGCGCTTGTCGCCATCCTGGCCTTCTGGGGCATACGGTCCGTTTCCGGCCCTAAAGAACCCACGCAGGCAGAGCAAGCCGCGGTTACGCTCGCCACATTCGATTACCCCCTCGCGGGCACCTGGAGTGGCCGGCTGCAGGAGGAATATCCGGCGCAGGGGAGTCTGCCGCCGTACACGGCCGATTACGAGGCCTCGGTAACCATCGGGGGTGATGGAAGAATCCAGGAAGTCCGCTGGACCGACAGCCATTCCGCGCTTTATAAGGTAACCATGCTGTGGCGGGAAGGCGTCGTGACTGCTGTGGCAGAGGAGCGACGAAGTGGGACCAGCGAGCCCATGCAGGAATACCTCAGGGTGCAACGTCAGGGAAACCGCCTGGACCTGACCTATAACCGCCCGCTGGCCTTGGATCTGGCGCTCTCCCTTCCGGAGGCCTTCGCCCAAAAAGGTGCGCAGTCCCAGACTGGTCCGCGCCAGCAAATCTCAGAGACTGCCCTGGACGTCACCCTCCCGGTGCGCTTGTTGGGGGAGGACACCTGGAATGTACCGCCGACCCAAATCGAACGCATCGTTTGGAAACAATCAATGGTGCCGTTGAAACACAAGGACTCACAGGCCAAGTTAAGAGATGGCGGAGAAGAGTATTCCGAATGTCTGCTTCCAAGCATCGGTATCTTCGGCGGGGGCAGTGCCGGCCCATATTTCGATCTCACCCTGGCAAACGTGACGGTCACCAAAATGCTGCCGGGTGCGCAAGACTCACAGAGGCCGGATATGCAGCTCCGTCTGGAGCCGAACAGCGAGATCGGGCTGAAGGCGAAGCCGTTTGAACGAGAGGTGCTGATGAGTTTCCGGAAGAACGGCTCGGCCGAGCTCGCGATCCGCGGTCGCCAGCTGCAACCAAGCGGCAAGGCCCTGCTCTTCAGCCTCGCAAAGTCAACGTAACGGAAAGCCCCTAAGGGAAGGCAAAGAGTCAACGGTGACAGGTATTGAAACTTGATATTACTGCATATTCGGTGGCTTGCGCGAGGGCACGGGGTCAAGGGTCGCCCATTTCTTACCTGGAGGTCATAGGGGACGCCCTTTCCCTTCCAAGGATCAGCATCGATTCCCCCATCGGCCAGGCGCTGTTGAATAAGAAGGTCGATGATGAGGTGACGAACAGCAAGCCGAACGGGAGGGTGACGGCGTATATTACGGGCATCTATGCCGCCCGCCCGTAATCGATTCCATCCCGTATTCGAGCGCTCTCGTCCTCTGCGTCGTAGTTCTCCTCCGAATACTCAAAACATCATATATAAAGATTTAAGGCTAAATTCCAAGCTTCTGAAAGTAGATCTGATTACGCATCCTTGCATCCCTAAGAAGCTTGTCCCAGCTAATGACTTCAAATTGCATCATTATGCCTGAGAGAAGCCATGTGGAACCGGAAGGATCAGGTCTCAACACTGGACAAAAACTGTTGAGACCTGATCACGGAGTGTTCCGGAATCTATCGGTTTATGGTTATGTATGTAGAACCTGTTATGCTTCCTGATCTTGCGTAGACGTGAAAATTCACGGGCCAGAAATAGATCCAGCCGCTCGCTAAAGACACGGATCCTGAACTGCTTACCAGGCCATACAGTTGAGACGTGGACCAGGTAGCCTGGCTGGTGATGTCCTTGGTGCGTCCATCTGAATAGGTGCCTGTTGCCGTCATCTGTAAGGGTAGGCTACTGGAAGTCGTAGTTGGATTCGATGGTGTAAGCGCTATCGATACAAGCGTTCTGGAGTAGACCGTCAGAGTTGTTGTAAGCGTGACACTGTCATTGGTTACCGCTTTGATCGTAGTCGTGCCAACGGCTTTGGGGGTAACGAGTTCCTGATACGTGTTACCTGTATAATTCGCAACGGTGGCAACACTCACATTGGAAGACGACCATGTTACGGATGCCTGGTTCAAGTCTGCCGTCGTACCATCTGAATATGTTGCGGTGATTTTACAGAGCAGTGTTTCATCAAGGGCAATGCTTGGGTTTGCTGGAGTGAGACTGTAGCTTGAGACAACACGCGTTACAACGGTGAGCGCCGTGGTCGCAGCAATGCCGCTTGCCGGGTGCGTAGCAGTTATCGTCGTAGTTCCAACCGCGACGGCTGTAGCCAACCCATTGGAGCCAGCGGCATTACTTATGGTGGCATAACCGGTTTGCGATGAACTCCATGTCACAGCTGCGGTTAGATCTTGAGTTGTGCTGTCCGTATAGGTTCCGGTTGCGGTGAATTGCTTCGTTTGTGTCAAGCCGATTGTCGGCGTTGCCGGTGTTACATTCATTGAAACCAGCGTGGCAGCTGTTACGGTCAGCTCCGTTGTCGCGTAGATTTCGCTGGTGGGGTCTATTGCCGTTATGGTCGTGGCACCCACCGCAACGGATGTAGCCAACCCGTTTGTCCCTGAGGCATTACTTATGGTTGCATAACCGGCTGCCGACGTACTCCATGTCACTGACGTCGTTAGATCTTGAGTTGTACTGTCGGTATAGATTCCTGTTGCCGTAAACTGTTTCGTCAACCCCTTTGCAACACTCGGGTTCGTTGGCGTTATGTCGATCGAGACGAGCATCGCCTGTGTTACACTCAGCTCCGTTGTCCCGTAAATACCGCTTGCCGGGTCAGTGGCCGTTATGGTCGTGGCGCCCACCGCTACGGATGTGGCCAACCCGTTTGTCCCTGAGGCATTACTTATGGTTGCCGTGCCGGTTGCCGACGCACTCCATGTCACAAAGGCGGTCAAATCTTGCGTTGTGGTATCCGAAAATGTGCCAGTCGCGGTGAATTGTTTCGTTGACCCCAAGGCAATGCGCGAATTTGTTGGTGTAATGCTCATCGATTGCAATACTGCCGGTGTTACCGTCAGTGTCGTTGTTCCTGAAATATTTCCAGAAGTCGCTGTGATTGTGGTTGAACCGATATTTATAGCAACAGCAATCCCTTTAGTGCCCCTAGAGTTGCTTATTTCAGCAATATCGTTTTGTGATGAACTCCAGGACACTGACGTTGTTATATCTTGTTTCGTATCATCTGAATATATCCCTGTCGCTATGAACTTCTGGTTATAACCCTTCGCTATACTCGGATTTGTCTGGGTAACCTCTATGGAAGTCAACTTCGGGGCGATTGTTGAGTCCGGGGTCACTGTTGAGCTTGATCCACCTCCGCCTCCACCTCCGCCACAACCAGCAAGCAACAATATTATTGACAAACAGAAGCAGATACCATTCAGCTTTGTTCTCATTGGCAATGTCTCGCTTTCTTCATTTAGATTACTGTGACCGTTCACGGCCGCGCAGGTGACTTTTTCCTCCATTGTTTAGTTTCACTCATGACACCTGCAATCCATGCAATGCAATAATATAGCCATATTATTCATCTGTTTTATTAGTATGTTATAATTACCAATTCATGCAAATGGCAATTTATTGCCTGCTTCTTTGGTAATTCTCTTTCCCTTCTGTCGAAGAGTGGCCGCGTTGTCTTAGCCGAGCTTTATCATATCATCCAGCTTTGACACCATAAGGAGGCAGCTCTAGCCTGCTATGGGACACCCGTCAAACATTTCCTTTTAACATCTGAAAGCTCCAGTTTCATGGACGTCCTCAATGTCTCCCCATGGAGATCGGATGGCATTCCCATCAGCATGCGCGGCAGCCAAAAAAAACATCCCGATTTATCCGTGACTAAACGATTGAACCTTGAAAGACGCAAGTTCCTGGCAAAATAGATCTATCCTCATAACTATATGTTGGTCTATGAAAACCAAGCAGGGCATAGGAATGATTGATTATAATTTGAGCAAAAACAGCTTTTATGCTATTTTGTTATAATTCGATGCAAATTGAGGGGTACTTCACGATGGGATATACTCCGGACGAGAATCAGCCCGAAACATCAACGCGAAGGGATGTCCTGGAAATACAGAGTCGCCTGTTTGATATATTCCTTGTACATACCGAAACGGGGCATTGTATTCAGCAATGCACCAACGAGCAGATCTGGGAAATGAAAGACGGCATGGAGGAAATCAGGCGCGTCCTCGTGCAATACGCGCCTGCCGATGAAATTCGTTCATCGCTCTTTCTCCTGGACGAGTTCATCAATGTATATTCATTGTCCACCATGCCGCTAGTGTTTGGTCACGAGAAACTCCATTACCCGCGCCATATTTACTCTTTGCTGATCCAAGCCGCAATGCTTGCGGGTAAGCTGGAAACACCAGAGTGGATATTGGATAAACTGATCAGCACCCATTTCATCTACAATGAAGCCGGTTATATCGTTGGAGCCAAAGGCAGCATGGGCGGGTATACGGCAGAAGAGGTCGTGGGCAAACATTTCACGGAATTCATTAATCCCGAGCAACTCCCAAAGGCATCAGAACAATTTGTCAAGCTATTCAAGGGTAATCGCGGGTCGCATTCCTATCTCTTACGACATAAGGATGGTACAACCAGCTGGCATACAATACACTGCCATCCTTACATAACAAGAGACAAGTTAACGGTATTATCCGCCATCCAGGATGGATACAGCGAAGATTACAGCGAAGAATGCACGCTATAAAGGAATGAGAGTATATGCTTGAAGACATGAACTGGCCCTGGGCAGCTGGAAAGTCAGAGACTCTCGCTCACCCAAAAGAATTGTTCGAAATAACGAGTGAGCATTTTCAAGAAGTATTTGTGCATACACAAACCGGCAATACCATGCTGCGTCTTAACTGCAGTCAAGTCCTTGAAATCAAAAAAGGACTTCAAGAGATCCGGAACCAACTCCTTCAGTATGTACCGGAGGATAAACGCCGAATGCCTTTATCCATGTTGAATGAATACCTTGAAACGCTTAATCTTGCCACTTTGCCGTTTTCCTTCGGAAAGGATGGCCTGCTTTACCCACGGCCGCTCTACAATTCGCTTTTCATGGCCGCCAACGAGTCCAACCACAAGGATGCTCCGGCCTGGATACTTGAACACATGATCGGCACCCATCTTCTTTACGATGAAAACGGACTTATCCTGCAAGCGAGCGGAGCCATTGCCGGACACGCAAAAGAAGAGATCGCCGGATCGCATATCTTTGATTTTATCATACCGGAGCATATTCCTGCCGCGTTTGAACCCTTGGGGAATCTTTTGAGATGTATCAATATCGAACACACCTGCCTAATCAAGGCCACAGACGGATCACGGCAATGGTACACCTTCTATTGCCATCCTTACAAGAAAGGCTCTAAAATCTTCATCCTGGCCGCGGCCAAAGCAGGTGCTTCTTATGAGGACAGGTCGCAACATATGACATAATATATTGAAACCTTCCCCTATTATTTTTCTTTTGTTACTTTCCCTCATTCCAGGTTTGACTCTTTTATTATTATAGGGTGTCCCCATCTATCCCCTTACCGGGTATTCTTCTCGCATTCAGATCCTGCACATCTGTCGCGGTCTGTGGATATATAGTGCGGAATCCGAGGCAGGCCGAGTTCTCTTCTTCAATATACTCGAGTACGGTTTCTCCTGTTTTGTATACCTTCTCAAATGTCAGGTTATCGACAAGGTCGATTTCGTAATAACCATCTTCTATATCTTCAAGAATGGTTCGGTATCTTTATTCACTTGTCCAGAGGGCGTTTTCCAGGCGCCTGCGTTCCGCAACGTAAACTATTTGTTCTTTTGAAAGTAATTTATTTGTTACCAGTTCACCCATTTTGGTTTTCCATTAATCTCAGCATGGTCTTTCTTATACAGCCCTTCGAGATCTGACACCAATCTCTATGACACCCTTCTTTGTCCATACTTGCGAATAAGGAGCCCTATGGGACAGGGCTTTCGACGGTTATTTGCCCTGGGTCGGATCCAAGAGCTTGAACACCCAGCCGTCCACGCCACCCGCACCCCATGAGGCGGTGTTGCCGGCTATGGCGAAACCGCCGTCTGCTAGGGCGGTCATGGCATATGCCTCGTCGCAGCTGGGGCCGCCGAAGCTCTGGGACCAGATCTGGTTCCCGTCCGGATCGATCTTGACGAGCCAGACATCCTTATCGCCCTGCCCGTAGGAGCTGGTGTAACCGGCCACGATGAAGTCATTATCAGCGGTTTCGACAATGGAGCGGGCCCGTTCAAAGGAGGTCCCGCCATAGGTCTTTGACCACAGCAGGGTGCCGGATTGGTCGTAGCAGAGCACATAAAAATCGTAATTGCCCGCCCCAAAGGAGTAAGTCTCGCCCGCTACCAAGAAACGTCCCGCAGATGATTCGATCACGCAATTGGCCTGATCGAACTTGGGCCCGCCCGCCGTGCGCATCCACTCCAGGTCGCCTTGCGCATCGAGCTTCAGGATCCAGGCGTCGTAATTGAACGCCCCATAACTGTTGGTAAATCCGCATACGATAAAGCCGCCGTCTAGGCATTGGCGGATCGAGTTGGCGCCGTCGCCGGTGTCGGGTTTGCCGTACAGTTTATTCCACACCTCGTTGCCGTCCTTGTCGATCTTGAGAATCCAGAGGTCCTTGCGGGCGAGCGGCTGGGGAGTGTATTCGGCCCCGAACGACTGGGTATGGCCCGCGATCACATACCCGCCGTCGCTGCATTCGATTACGGCATTGGGGCGGTCGTAATCCTCGCCGCCGTAGAGATTATCCCAGATGCGGTTCCCCTGGGCATCTATCTTGAGTATCCAGAAATTCTGGCGGTAGGAGGAGGTCATGCCCAAGGCGTCCAGGATAGTGAAGATCCTTTTTTCCCCGACCACGACAAAATCGCCATCGCTGGTTTCAGTGATGCCGTATGCCATGGCATTGGATTGCCCGTCCATGGCACCACGGATGCAGGACCACTGGACCCCTCCATTCTTGTCCAGCTTGTATATCAGGTAATCGGCCTCGGCCAGTTCCCACGTGCGGGAGGAACCGGTCATGGCAACGCCTCCATCCTGGCAGGGAGTCATGGCCTTGGCCGAATCGGTCCCGTCGTACCCGAATACCGAGGACCACACCATCCGGCATGGACCGTCGTCGGCATGGACGAGCGTGGCCGGGGTGAACAAGTACAGGCTTGAGAGGATGATGAAGAGTGAGGTTACGATGACTCTTGGTTGCATGGATGGCCCTCCTCTACGACTTCAACCGGAGAGACGTATCTCCCCGGACCTTGAAGTTGTCCCATAATGGCGTCATGGAGGCATCCACTGCCTTGCCCAGCGGATACCCACGGGTGGCGAAGTTATACAGGAACAGGGGGTAGAAGGGCCATGACTGCTGGACAATGTCGCTTCCTACCGCCGCCTTGGCGCCGATCTCGATGAACTCGTCCGTGAGGCCCCAGGTATGGCAGCCGAGCAGAAATGCCAGGCGGAGATGATCGATATTGTCCAGACCCTTCAAGGCCAGAATGTCATCCACGTAGAAGCGGTTGTCGAAATGTCCCCAGAAGTACTGCACGCCGGCATGGGCTATCATGTAGAAATCCACGGTGGCATAGGTATTCAGTGCCGTTTGCAGGGTTTCTATGAACTTGTCGCAGGTGGCATCGGTATTCACGAGCCAGTAGATTTTGGCGTAGCAGCCATCCAGCGTAAGCTCGGTCACATCCGCGCTCGCGACCTCCTCCACCGTGCCCTTTCCGATATCCATATGCTCCATCTCGATGAAAATGACGGCGGCCCTTTGGGCCAGAGCAGTATCTTCCGTGGACGATGTTCCTTCCTGGGACGCAGAACCGGCGGCATTGGAGCTGGACGAAGACCCTGAGCCGCTATTGCATCCCGCGCCCAAGGCTAATAGAACCATCAGGGTGCACAGCAAGGCCGGACGGATGCATGCTAAGGCGAAAGCGAAAGTTTCGGACAGAACACCCGGTTTGCCTTGTTCCCTGAACAATGATCGGTATAGGCCATCTCTTGCTGCCGCAGCGGGAACATGTTCCATGAATACCCCCTTCCTGTGGGAACGTACGACGTCAACGTTTAACGGCATGCAAATCAATTGCCAGGATTGGTTATCGGAGTGGCTCGTAGTCTTGCACGCAAGGATGGGTTAAAATTATTAATATTCAATTACTTATCTTTAGCAGGTTTTATTGCTCTTTGTCCGGTAAATGCTATCAGGCCAATATGTTGAAGTTTCTTTCATACATATGAAAATTATTCTCCCACCTGAAACCGGAAGGATCAGGTCTCAATAATTGCATTTATTGTTGAGTAGTGAAACCGACCCTTAGCTTCTTTCAAAACCATTTTTCCTAGGAGTTGAACCGTTCTATGAATTCGCGACGATAATTCCGCCGATGACGACAAAGCATGTCCCGAGCAACAACTTCAAGGCCTGCACGTCTTTCCATTCCGCAAAGAGGAACAGGCCTATGAGCACGGTGACCAGGGTATTCATATTATACAGAGGTGCCAGCTTGGCAACCGGGACCCCATAGCGCGTCAAGGCCAGGGCAACCAACCCGGCGGCGATGGCCCAGGTCATCCCCACCAGCGATGCAAAAAATCCCGAACGCAGCGATATATTCCTGTCAGGCATCAGGAGATAGCAGCATATGCCAACCAGGGTTATTGATAATCCGATGCATACGAGATACAATCCGGTTCCGATGCCGGCCTGATTGCTCGATTTGGTAAATGCCCCCGATATGCCGAAAAATACAGCCGGAATGATCCCTCCGATAAGCATTGCCCAATACGATGGTGTCATTATACCTTCCTTCGCAGTAGATTTTTCCAGTATGGACGGCAGAGGGCGATGCGCCCTTTCCCTCCTTTCTTTCACCATTGCTATGGCACAGAACAGGTTCCATGGCACTCAATTTACGGAGGAATATAAAATATATTGAAGGGGCGGGGATATTTTATCCAATACCTCGGACCGTTTGGCACGGTGTCTGGTGCTAGGATTCATTCAGTCGGATCGGCTGGAGGGTCGTATTTTTCAAAACCCGAAAAAGCCATACATTCTTCACCGGATCGTTCCCTCCGTTAACTTAGAGGGATATAGATTAAGTTGTGTTTATCAACAAAGCTTGCTATATAAAACGAAGCACATCCCCAGAACTGTTCGGTAATGGCTGAGGAGAAAAGTGGATGGCGGGAGATTTAGGGGCATGGATGAAATATTGACTTAAATGGTGCATGCTTAGTCTAAGGTGTGACATGTCATTTTTTCACCACATCCCCACGTTCACTCATAAGATACGCTGACGAGGAGATCTTTGCATGCAAGTTGTCATTATTGTAGCCGGTGCGACAGGCCTGGCCGGTTAGCAATCACGTATATTCGATGTCTAAGACATAGTAACCTGCGCCGTGGGCAGGTACGATTTTTTTGAGAAGAGAGGGGCATATGAAGATTATTGTCGTGGGAGCCGGGCCGGCGGGCTTGGCCGCAACCTATCAATTGAAAAAACGGGCAATCGACGTCACCGCCTATGAAGGGTCGGCCTATGCCGGCGGCAGGGCGCGCGGCTATTTCAAGGATGGATACCTGATCGACGTGGGCGCGCAGTTCGCGGGCCCGTTCTACGCCACCACCATGGCACTGATGCGCGAACTGGGGCAGAACGACGAATTGCACCCTTTCAAGTTCAAAACCGGGATCTGGCGCAATGGGACCCTCTATGCCATGAACCCCAGCATGAACCCGCTGGATCAGCTCCGCGATCTGCCCGATCTCCTGCGCTTCCGTGGCATGAGCCTCAACACGGTCTTCCAGGCACTCAAGATGCTACCCGGACTGGCGCGCAATTACCGCAAGGTCGATTACCCCAACTGGGATTTCAGCCGCCTGCTCGACCTGGACGACCTGAGCGTGGCCGATTATACCTTGCGCCATGGCGGCCGGGACGCGCTTGAATATCTATTCCAGCCGTTGACCGCCTACCTTACCCTGGGAGAGCCGGAAGAGGTCTCCATGTCGCATTTCCTGGCCATCCTCGGCTTCTTCGTGCAGGGTGTCTGGTCGTTCGAACGCGGTATCGGGCAGGTGTGCCGGAGCTTGCACGAAGCCTGCACCGAGCAGGTCAAGCTGTCCACCCCGGTCAAACGCATCGTGATCGAAAACGGCAAGGTCAAGGGTGTGGAGATCGACGGCGGTCTGGTCGAGGCCGATGCCGTGATCTGCGCGGTATCTTCCGTGGATGCCCTGAGGCTGATGCCCGATCTGCCCGAGGGCATGCGGCAGTGCCTGGGCACGGTTAAGTACAGCAGCACCAGTCATATCACCTTCGGCCTGGAGCAAAGGCTCTTGCCCGATAACTGGTATTCGCTGGTGATTCCGCGCAGCGCCGGTTTCGTCACCACCGGTCCGGTCGACTCGTCCGCCAAATCCCCCTATTACACCCCGGGCGGGAAGGGCGGCCTGGTGCACTGCCTGACCTATGGCAAGAAGGCGCAATACTACATGCAGACCCCGGACGATGAGCTTAAGCGGATCATGACCGAGGATATCCGTCGCGTCATGCCGCATTTCCCGGACAACCCGCCCCTGGCCGAGGTCCATCGCTGGAACGAGGCCGTCTGCCTCCAGTCGCCTGGGCAGTACCCGGCCGTTCTCAAGCTCAAGAATGAGTATGCCCGAGAGGTGCGCGGACTCTTCCTGGCCGGTGATTACATGTCACTGTTTTCTTCGGTGGAGGCCGCTCTGCGAAGTGGTTTGTACGCGGCAGGCATGGCCGCGACGCAGTAAAGCGCACCGTCTATCCATCCTTAAAGGACCGGCTGGGGGTCTGGCAGCGGTTTGCTCGTCATGCCGCCCGCCAGCTCTCCATGACGCTTGATTTCGGTTTTCAAGAAGGCATGAGCCTTATTCTTTGCATATTCACCATTTCCTTCACGAGGGAAATACCAGCCAAATGCAAAAATCAAGACCTCCAATACTCCCGCTATACGTTAGATACGTCCATTTGATTTCTTATGGATATACCCTGTTCCCCTGTTCTTCTAATCTATCAGAAGAATGTGATTCCAGAATCTTTATCGCTTAAGCCAAGCCCTCAATAATTCGATCGAGGAGGGCCTCCAATCGGCCGTTATTGGCTAATACACAAGGGACTGCCGCAAAGAGATCAAGTTGTTTCTCTAATCCGATAAGGACAATCGAAAAGGGGAAGGATTCCCCGCAGATTGGCCTTGCATGTACGGCATGGGTGGTAAATCCGCCTCCTTGAAATGACTCAGGGCTATATGCCCCCATGTTCGAGATAAAGCCGGAATAACGGTAGAGCCCGACCCTGTGTGAGTACTCGGCATCTTTCAGTATCAGCTCTTCAATGACCTTGAGCGGCAGATAGTTCATCAGCTTATCTTCAAGAGTGGCGTATCCGTCTTCGCGTGCGGAGACCTTGCGTCTGATTTCCTTTACAATATCATCGAGGTTCATATCCGGTGCTATCTGCATGAAGAGGGCGGACGTCAGATTGCCGGTTGATTTCAATCCGGGCCTACGCGATCGCAAATCCATCGGGATGCCAAAGCGTACATTGCCTTTCCCGTGCCGCCACGCTTCTCTGGCCAATACCAGCGCTATCTTGGCAGGGATCTTACTGAAAGATCCGGTAATCCTTTTTCTGAAATATTTAATGCCCCGCTGAAAACCCTGCGCCCGACCGGTAGGTGCGAGGAATCGACCTGTGACCTTTTTGGCGGGTTTGTAGGAATGATTCAGAAGATCGGCCTCTAAAACGGTGTCGTCGGAGACCTGGACATCCTCTCCCCTGAGCGCTCGGAAAATGTCCTCGGCCCAGGTCATAAGTCCCCGCCCGTCCATGACCGCATGGTGAGCCCGAATGGCCACGCGTGGAGAATTGCCCTTGATCAGGCATACCTCTGCCATGGGACCGGTGCGAGGATAGAAGTTATTTAAAATATCCAAGCTTTCAGAATCGTAGGTATCCCACTGTGGCGAATCAATGATGCGTACCGGCGGAGTGATCCCGGAATCGACAAAACGGCTGAAATTCAGATGCCTTCTGAGGACCAGCCTTGAGCTTGGGTCGGCGGCCGAAGCAATTGCAACGGCCTTTTCCCATTGCTCTACATCAAGAACTCCGCTCCCCTCAAAAACGAACTGCATGCAAAGAGACGGGTAGGTTTCATGGGCTGCCATGTAAATTCGGGAATTAAATCCTACATCACGCTTCGTGTACGTCATGATAACCTCTGAGATGAGACGGGAATAGCGGTATCGTGGCTCTGATGCGGGGCGATGGTTTGTCTGATCCCCTGCAGGAGTCGCTCGAGCCGGTTATCGGTGGCAAGGGAATTGAGGACGGAGACGATTATCTCGACGCGATCCTTGCTGCCCGACAAAACGATGAAAACCGGATAGATGTCCCAACTGGGCGGTATGGTGAAGGTCGTTTCGGTATAAAACCCCCCGCCGCAGTATGTTTGCATATCGGCACTGCCCAGATTGGAAACCAATGCCGTGGCGCCGTATCGCCCTGTCGTTTCACTCTTCTCGGCCATCCATCGCATGCCGATTCCCATAAGTTTTATGGGGATGTAATCACCATTGATTGAGACCGTCTGCTTAAAGGACATGCAGTCATATTTGCCCTCGATCTGTGCCTGAATGTCTTGCTTGATTGATTCGGGGCAGGAATCCCTGGTGACATCGACATAGAGGGACATCGTCAGATTACCGGTTGAACGCAGACCGGGCTTCCGGAACCTGAGGTCCACAGGGATCATTAAGCGTACAATGCCATCGTGGTACTGCCAAGCCGACTGAGCCAGCGCCCATCCGAGTTGGCCTAAGATATTCGAAACCGGGCCTTTGAAACTCAGTCGCCTCCAGGTAGTGCCGGGCAAGCTCGGTCGAGGCTTTCCGGTAGGTGCGATGCAATCTCCTGGGGGATATAGCTTCGTTTTATCGGTGATTGAGGACATAAGGCGCCCCTCGGTCAAAGATGAACATGCGCCAAGTGGTTCTTCTCCCCGTAAGACCCTGAAGATATCTTGAACCCAGGTATACATCCCTCTCCCATCCATAACGGCATGATTGGTTCGAAACACCAGTCGTGGAATAGGGCCTTCCACCTGCACCACCTCACATGTCGGACCTCCATACGGCAGGCGATCGTATAAAAACGATGCGCCATCGGGATGATATCCGCTCCATGCCTCTCCGGCGACCCTCCTTACGCGGGGATTGATGCCGGAATCCACCCAATGCGCCCACCTCAATGCCCCCTTAAGAATCAATCTAGTTCCGGGATTGGCTTGAGAGGCTTTTGCGACCGCGGCTTGGAGGTGATCGAAATCCACCGATCCAAACCCCTCCATAATAGTTTGGAAGACACTGAGATTGGAAGGAACCACATTCTCGAGCCCCAACCATAAGCGTTCCGCACTTGATAACGGCCGTTGAAACCTCTTCTGCATAGGCGATCCCTTTATAAATATATTGCTTCTTCATACCAGAAGATGCATTACTATTGAAACCGGCGAAGCAAGCTTTAATGAATTTACCCGAAAGATTGAATTTAAATCAGCAAACCTTCCTCAATAAATTCCCAGTGTTTTTCGCACCATTGACCAAATTTATGCAAAACAGGTACCATTCGGAACATTCCAGAAGAAATGCTGATGACGCCTGATATCAACAGGTTGAATATAATTAGAAAAAAGGACAAGGGCTAAGATTCTTCCTGAATCGAGAAAATATTTTCCCAGAAACCTTGGGGAGATCCTCTATCAAAAGGGCAAAGTTTAAAATGGGATAGAGGGGGTATCCTTATATAATTCCACTTCTATACTCAAGGCATACGGAATGGTCGTCATGGGTCTGCATGTTCATCCAACCCAGCGCATTGGCACAAAAAACCCTGGGGTACGCCTTTGAACTAATGAAGTTCTGACATATAACGTCTTTTTTTCACGGACATTATATATTGAAAACACGGGGGAGGTCATACCGTCGATAGCAGCAGGAGAAAAACAATAAAGAAAGGCGGGATCATCATGGCCCCGCCTCGGTAATCCGATAAATATCTTATTGCTACTTTTTGCTCTTTTTTCTGAACCCTGCAAAACCAAGCAAACCAGAGCCAAGGAGTAGCATGGTTGCTGGTTCTGGAACTGGAGCTGTGCCGTCATCAGATATGGTTAACTTGCTGTAATCTAACGCCCATCCATCTCCTGCGCTGGCATGAATTGTAGTCAAGGTAGATGCGCCATCTAAATACGCTGAAAAAGGCATTAGATCGAATGTATCAACAAAATAATAATTATAGCCTGAACCAACATCATCACCGTCAGTCAAAGTGCCGATTAACTGACCATCGATGAGAATCTGCGTCAGACCATTCCAGCCCTGACCACCAGTAGCTATTTCCATGCTGGCTGAAGTTATAGCGCCGAGACCCGTAAGATCATAAATCTGTGTCCAAGCCTGACTACCAGACACCCATCTGTCGGTGATCCCTTCATCATCAGACTCAAAGGTTACAGCGGCATAATTAAAGGACTGACCATTGGTTAAGCCTAACCCCAAGCCGTCTTCGTCACCATACAGATCAACTATTGTTGAAGCATTCGCCACGGTTGTCATAACAAACAAGAACATTGTAGTTACTATACATACCAACAGTCTTGCTTTCATATAAAACCCCTCCTCATTAAATATTTTGGAACAAAAGAAAGCAAGATCATTGCCACATAATATTGACTCGTATAATCATGGCATTACACTGGACAACCCTATTTAAACAAATGCGATAGTAAATTTTTTCGACACATAAAAGTGCAATATTATTCAGTCATACGATTGCTTCCTGCAGATTCATTTTTGCATAGCTTGCTTTTACTCATAAAGTTTAGCAGTAAATTATTTCGACAATATCCTTATGCCCATTCAGGCATAAGTTCCTGTAATAAAATGTTTCCCTTTGCACACTCCTCCCAAGCTGTTAGGCGGATAATAGGGGGCACCCTTAAATAATTCTATTCAACTTCTCTATCTCGGTTATAGGGCGTGGTGCGACGTGATGGTCTTATCCAGGTGCTCGGCCAGACGTTCCTCATACAAGGCGAGGTTGTAATGCGTTTGCATGTTCATCCAATTTTCGCACCCGGAAGAACCATCGGGGTCGGGCACAAACAATCAACATTTCCCTTTTATCTGCTTTCTGTCACCTTTTATCCACCCCCGTCATTTATGCGGCGTGGTGGGAAGAGAGAAGACATGCGGAACATCCCCATATCTGATTTTTTTGCTTTTCTGAAAAGTGCCTACCCGGGCTTGCTTTCTCCATGCGCCTGTGTCAATCTCAGGCAGGCACGAATACACCATCCGTCAGTCATCATGCATGCCCTGCCATGAACGCTCCAGTACCAGGAGGACTCGCGTATGACCGAAAGAGAACGGATATGCAGCGCGCTGGGACGGGGTATACCCGACCTGGTTCCCATCCGGGAGATGACCTACAACCATGCGCTCTGGTTCCAAATCAAGCTTAACCTATGCCAAAAGAGAGGTTTTTAAAGCATGAAGAAACTTGTCACCGGCGCGACAGGATTTATCGGTTCGGCCATCACGCGAGAGCTCATCAAGGATGGGGAGGAAGTCAGGGTCCTCATACGGAAAACCAGCGATACCCACAATATCGATAAGCTCAATGTGGAAAAAGCATATGGAGATATCCGCGATAGCGATTCAATGAAAAAGGCGCTGAAAGGATGCGACACGCTCTATCTTACGGCCGCCTATTTCGCCCACTGGACACCGGATCCGAGATTGCTCTATGAGGTCAATGCCGGCGGCACGAAAGCTTCCCTCAAAGCGGCTTTTGAAGCCGGAGTAGAGAAGGTCGTCTATACCAGCACTAATAACGCCATAGCGGCGAGCGGCTCCGTGCCGGCTGACGAAGAGAAGATTTTTAATTATTGGGAATCCCGCGACCACTATTCCATGTCGAAATATATTGCTGAAAACGAGGCCAGAATTTTCATCACCAGGGGGTTGCCGGTTGTCATAGTCAATCCCACCCTGGTCATCGGCGTGCACGACATAAAGCCCACGCCATCGGGGCAAATGATCATCGATGTCGTCAATCAGAAGATGCCGGGCTATATCGACGGGGGGATAAACATCATCGATGTCGAGGATGTGGCCCGCGGCCATATCCTGGCAGCGAAGAAGGGCCGCGTGGGAGAACGGTATCTGCTCGGCAACCGGAACATCACGGTGCATGATTATCTGAAGCTGATTGCGGATATCGCAGGGGTTAGGCCGCCGGCCGTCAAGTTACCGTATTATCTGGCCCTGGCATTTGGATACCTCTTCGAGCTGGGCGCCTTCATCACCAGGAAGCCTCCGGTGGTCACCGCGAGCGAGGTGAGGATAGGCAGGATGACGGAATGGTATGACTGCTCCAAGGCGGTGAACGAGCTCGGTCTGCCGCAGACGCCGATTGATATGACCATTCAAAAGGCCTTGAACTGGTTCAAAGAGAATGGGTATCTTCGGAACACATGAGGACGACACATTGATTCGTCTTCAAGGCAAGGTGCCATCGATCGCCAGGAACCGGCATCCATTTTTTATATACACTGGAGGAGAACGAGATGGTCTATGAAGGCATCTTTCCCGTTGTCCCGACCCCGCTCAATGAAGACGAGCAGGTGGATCACCAAGGCTTGCAGCACCTGATAGGCTACTACATTGCCTGCGGGTGCCAGGGTCTGGTCGTGCTCGGCAGCGGCGGGGAGTTTCCCTACTTCACCTTGGAGGAAAAGCGCTCAATCATCGCCTCATCCGTGGCGGCCTGCGCCGGGCGCATACCCCTGATGGCAGGCTGCGGCTTCTACAGCCTGCAGGAAACGCTTGCCTTCATCCGCGCCTGCCAGGGGCTCAAGCTCGACGGGCTGCTGGTGGCCCTGCCAACCTATTATCCGCTGCAGTTTAAGGACGTGTCCGCCTATTATCGCGAGGTCTGCCGGAACGCGCCCTGCCCCGTGTTCTACTACCATTTCCCGCAGATGACCGGGCTCTTTTTCACCCCGGAGCAGCTGGGGGGCATCCTGATGATCGAAGGCATCGCGGGCATGAAGGTAAGCGCCTTCTGCCTGCGCGAGATGAAAAGACTCCTGGCGCAGGTGAAAGGTAAACCTTTCAGCCTCTTTGCCGGCGTATCCTTCCTGCTGCGCGATACCCTGGCCATGGGCGGACAGGGCGTTATCGACCCCATCGCATCGTTTGCCCCGCGTCTGGTGCTGGATGCCTACCGGGCCTGCAGGGACGGACAAGCTCAGAAAGCACACACCCTCCAGGAGCAGATCCTGGACCTGATCCCGATCATGAACTCGCTGTACCTGCCCGCCCTGATCCAGAAGCGGGCCTTTCAGGCGCTCTCACACCTCAAGCGACCGTCACGCAGCGCCGGCACCGCCTCCCGACACGCCATCACGAAGGAGACGCTCAGGCAGCTCGGCCATCCGATATCGGCGCGCGTCAGGTCGCCCCTGCCCCAGATAACGGCCAAAGAGCGCTCACGGATTGCGGCCATCATCGCGGGCAACCCCGATTTACAGAGCGAAAAGCTGCGCTGATACGAAACGTGGCGGAATTCTTATGGACCGCTGTCTCCTTCTTTTCCTCATTCGATGCATCAATTCCCGTTTACGGACGCCACTATTATCCCGCCTGCACATAAGAATCGGCTTTCCTTTCATGGCAAATGGGGTAGAATAGAAACCGAGGAGGTGAGCTATGCGTAGCAGCACTTCTTTCAGCCAGTGGCGTCCGCATCCCTGGCACGGCCTGGAATTGGGGGCTGAGGCACCGCGCATCGTGAACGCCTACATCGAACTCACGCCCTTTGATCTGGTGAAGTATGAGCTGGACAAGACCACCGGGTATCTGCGCGTGGACCGGCCGCAGCGGACTTCCTCCCAACCCCCGGCCCTGTACGGTTTCATACCGCGCACCTTGTGCGACAAACGTTTCTGCAGCCTTTCGCCGCGGGCCGTCAGGGGCGATGGCGATCCGCTGGACATCTGCGTCATCAGCGAGCGGCCGATCACCAAATCGGAGATCGTCTTGAGCGTAAAGGTCGTAGGCGGCCTGCAGATGATCGATCACGGCGAGGCGGACGACAAGATCATTGCCGTGCTCAACAATGACTACATATGGGGCCGCACCGAGGACATCAAGGAACTGCCCGGCGTCCTGGTCGAGCGCCTGGAACACTACTTCAGAACCTATAAACTCATTGCCGGCGAAGAGGCTAAAACCACGATCGAAGATGTCTATGGCCACACGCATGCCTGGCGCGTCATCGAAGCCGCCACGGAAGATTATCGCAAGGCATTCAAATAACATAAGCTCATAACCATATAGATCCGCCCCTTGGTATTTTGGCTTGCCGGTTTGACGATGGGGGTGGAAAGATCGGAGCAACCCATGACCATGTTCATTGAGAACAGGACCATGTTGATCCGGCGTGAAATCATGGAGCTGATCGCCCGCTACTATTTTGAAGACCGGGTGGAGCAGGCCATCGATTCGATCCCCGTGAAGATCATCCCGAGGGATGCCCAGCCCTTCCGCTGCTGTATCTACAAGGATCGCGAGATCGTGCGGTTGCGCGCCATCGCCATCCTGGGTTTCGGGCTGGAGCAGGAGGCGGACAACGAGGCCCTTGCCCTGTCGGATTATGCCAACATCGCCTTAGGGCGCACCCGGCCGGAATTCCCGATCCTGACCTTCATCAGCGAGGCCTGCAAGGCCTGCGTGCGCGCCAACTACATGGTGACCAACATGTGCCACAACTGCGTGGCGCAGCCCTGCATGATCAGTTGTCCCAAGGGCGCCATCCACCGGGTAGGCCAACAGGCCGGCATCGATCCGTCCCTGTGCGTCAACTGCGGCATCTGCCTGCATGAGTGCCCCTTCCATGCCATCGTCTACGTGCCGGTGCCATGCGAAGAAGCCTGCCCGGTGAACGCGATCAGCAAGGACCCCCAGGGCAAGGAAGTGATCGACTACGCCAAATGTATTTTCTGCGGCCGCTGCGCCCGGGCATGTCCCTTCGGAGCGGTCATGGACAAGTCGCAGATTGTGGATGTGCTGGTGCACATGCGGCGCGGCAGATCACTTGCGGCCATGATCGCACCCTCAATCATGGGCCAGTTCAAGGCCGGCTTGCCGCAGCTGGTGCACGCCCTGCGCGCCCTGGGATTCACCTACGTGGTGGAGGTGGCCAGGGGCGCGGATCAGACCGCCGCGATCGAAGCGGCCGAGTTCATCGAACGCATGCGGCGCGGCGATAGCGTGATGGGCACCTCCTGTTGCCCGGCCTATATCGAGGCGGTAAAAAAGCATGCCACGGCCTTCAGACCCTCTGTGTCGAACGCCAGGACGCCCATGGCATATACGGCGGAAATGGTGAAGGCTGCCTATCCCGATGCCGTGCGAGTCTTCATCGGCCCGTGCATCGCCAAAAAGCATGAAGGGCTGGACAACCCGGACATCGATTATGTGCTGACGTACAGCGAACTGGCGGCCCTCCTGGCAGGCAAAGGCATCACGGTCGAGGAATGCCCGGGCCATGCCAAGCCGGATCTGCCGGAAGCATCCGCGCTCGGCCGCGGTTTTCCGGTGCATGGCGGCGTAGCCGATGCGATCGTTGCCGCAGTGAACGGTGCCGTGGATGTCAAGCCCGTCTTCATCGACGGACTCACCCGCCAGGGTGTAAAGCTCCTGAATGCCTATGCCAAGAAATGCCCTGGCAATCTGGTTGAAGTGATGTCCTGCGAAGGGGGATGCGTGGGCGGTCCCGGGGTAATCAACCAGCCACAGGCGGCTGCCAAACTGATCGCTGAATTTTCAAAAAAAAGCAAGACCCCATAGGAAAAACGCGTCAGGAGGCGTGGTTGTCAGATTATGCTTTAGCGCCGGTATTCCCTAACCCATTTTAGCATTTCTTCCCCCATCACCCTCAAGCTTCAATACTGCGAAAAATCGATCGCCGGCATATTCAAGGAGCGCCGCCGGGTATCCATCTGTTCATTTACTAATTGCTTAATACAAAAACTCCGGAAACTGATATGATATACGCGGAGGTGCGAAGGTGCCGGGAAACATCAGCGTGGAAGCACTGCAGCGCAAGGTCAGAAAGCTGGAAGCGGAACTCGAAACCGACAGACGTTCCCTGGCCGAATTGAGCTTGAGCCTGGAGCGCTTCACGACCCACTATCAGATCATCCCCATCCCCACCTTCTCCTGGCAGAAACAAGGCGAGGAATACATCCTGATCAGGCATAACGAAGCGGCCAAAACCGTGCTGCGCGGCAACAAGCAGTACGACTGCCTGGGTCGCAGTGCCGTTGCACTATTCGGGCACTTTCCCGTGATTCTGCAAGCCTTCGAACGTTGCCATGCCTCGCATAGAGTTGACCGGGTTGAGGTCAATCTCTCCTCAGGCAGGAACCGGCAGCGCCACTACCTGGTCCATCTGGTGCTGCTGCCACCCGATATCGTGCTCATGTACTTCGAAGACATCACCGAGCGCAAAGCCGCCCAACTGGCCCTGCAGCAGGCACACGACCGGCTCGAAGCCGAGGTGGCCCGGCGCACGGCCGAACTGGTCAAGGCCAACCAGGTACTGGAGCGCGACATCGCCAAGCGCAAACGCACCGAGACCGCGCTACGCGAAAAGGAGCAGGAGCTGGAAGAGCAGGCCCGCCACCTCTCGGAGATGAACACGGCCTTGAAGGTCCTGCTCGATTACCGCGAAGAGGAGCGCAAGAAACTGGAGCGGCACATGCTGGTCAACGTGAAGAAGCTGGTTTTTCCGTACCTGGACAAGCTGGAGCGGCGCGCCCGCGACCGGGAGCAGAAGACCTACCTGCACATCGTCCGCACCAATCTCAAGGATTTCATCTCGCCCTTTGCCCAGGCGCTCTCGGCGCACCAGCTGAACTTCACCCCGGCCGAGATCCAGGTCGCGGATCTGATCCGCCGCGGCACGCCCAGCAAGGACATCGCCGAGCTGCTGCAGGTATCCACCAATGCCGTGGCCTTTCACCGCGCCAACATCCGCCGCAAGCTCGGCCTTTGCCGCAACAAGGTCAACCTGCGCGCCCACCTGCAATCCCTGGAGCCGTGATCATCGTAACTAATAGTATCTTACTATCGAAAAGCTAGCATTCTTTCTCTATTGTCATCTATGTCGTGCATGGCATACTGCAGTGCAATCACATCAGGAGGTTGTTTTACAATGACATGGCAGGAGGAGTATCAGCGCAAACTCGTCAACATCGAAGACGCGGCCAAGGTGATCAAGTCGGGCGATATCGTGTTCATGTCGGCCGGGCCGAGCTGTCCGATCGATGTCGTCACGGCCGTCAGTGCCCGCTATAAGGAGCTGGAAAACGTCAATATGGCCTCGGGGTTGCTCATGCACCCGTTCGAATACCTGAAAGGCGAATACAAGGGCCACATCACCCACAGCTCCGGGTTCCTGGGGCCGCTGGAGCGCATGTTCATGTCCCAGGGCAATATCCGCGTGCGGCCCTACCAGTTCTCCAAACTGCCCAAGGTCATCCCCAACCGTGAGTACCAGGTGGCCATCTTCGAGGTCTCGCCACCGGACGACAACGGCTACATGAGCTTTGGCCCAGTGGGCACGTTCAGCAATGCCATGATCGCGCGCCATGTGAAAAAGATCATCGTGCAGGTCAACCGCCACACGCCCTTCGTGAACGGCATGGAGGCGCACATCCACGTCGGCCAGGTGGACTACATCTGCGAGAAGGACCACGACCTGGTGCAGATCCCGGACATGGCCATGGGGCCGGAAGAGGAGGCCATCGCCAAGCACATCGTGGAGCGCATCCCGGATAAGTCCTGCATCCAGCTGGGCTTCGGCAAGATCGCCAATGCGGTGGGCTTCTATCTGGAAGGCAAGAAAGACCTGGGCGTGCACTCGGAGATGCTCACCAATTCCATGATGACCCTGGCACTGAGAGGCGTAATCACCGGGGCGTACAAGACCTACCAGCCGGGCCTCATGGCCTGCAGCTTCGGCACGGGCACGCGCGAGCTGTACGACTTCATGCACCGCAACCCCATGGTGGCTACGTTCCCCATCTATCAGATCTGCGACCCGGCCGTGATCGCGCGCATCGACAACTTCATGTCCATCAACAACGCCCTGTGCGTGGACCTGATGGGGCAGGTGGGCTCGGAGTCGATCGGCTTCACCATGTACAGCGGCACGGGCGGCCAGCTGGACTTCGTGCGCGGTACGGCCCAGTCCAAGGGCGGCAAGTCGTTCATCGCGCTCAGGTCCACGGCCGAGACGAGAAACGGCCTGGTGTCGCGCATCAATGCGGCCCTGCCGCTGGGCACCATTGTGACCACGCCGCGCACCGATGTGCACTACGTGGTCACGGAGTACGGCATCGCGGATTTGAGCGACTGCAGCCTAAGCCAGAGCGCCAATGCGCTTATTGCCATCGCCCATCCCCAGTTCCGCGACCAGCTTACCCAGGAAGCAAAGAAGGCCGGTTTGATCACCTGATAAACGGATGTCCTTTAGAAATGCCGAGGGCGTGCCCCAAAGGTCATCCTTAAAACAACTCGATTCAAGTCCTGTGCCGCATAGGTGGCGTGCCGAGGTATGGATATCTGGCAGTATCGCATCCATGCCTTATCCCGCCAAGGGCGTTATTTTCCCCTTACCACCAAACGGCAAGATCATGACGTTCAAGCACCACCCTTTAGAAGTGACATGAACAGAAACCACATTATGATCTTTTTTAGAATATTTGTTTTTGGTGTCACAGTTCGTACACGAGAAGCGTATATGAGATTAAAAGCGTAAGAGGTGATGAGATCGGATATGTTCAACCCCTTTACGGAAAAGCATGACGCAACCCGTCAGGACCAGGACCTGATCACAGAGGCCCTCGCAGGCGGGAGCGCGGCCCTGGAGAATCTGATCCTCAGGCATCAAGCCTGGATCTATGACATTGCCTTGGGCAGAACGTGCGATTACCATGCTCTTTAGAGAAAAACCTTCCGACCTGTACACCTTATGGAGGGCCTACCAATCGCGAAAAACCGTCTATGCACCCGCAAGGGAATACTCCATAATCCATGCCTCCCGGCCGGGCTTTACCATCGATGAAACCCATTACCGGGAATTCTTGAGAATATGCGGCTTGAGCCGCTCCGATTCCTTGCCCATGCTCTACCCTTTCACTTTGGTCTATCCCTACATCATGCGGGTGCTGGCTTCCAAGGGGGTGCCGGTCTCCCTGTTCAAGGTCCTGAATACCCGTAACCGCATAACCCAGCACCGGCCGATAAAGCCTGATGAACGCTTCGATATCGACTGCTGCAACGGCATGCCGCGCATCGTCCCCAAAGGCCTCGAAGTCGATGTGCATTCGTCACTCAGCTCAAGCGGCAAAGCCATCTGGGAAAACGTAACCACTTACTTTTATCCAGGCAATTTCGGGACCGCGGAAGCTTCCTATCAAGCGCCCCGCCTCGACCCCCTGGCCGATGGGGAGGTGATCAAGGAATGGTATCTACCTGCCAAAGACCGCTTCAGATTCGCCCGCATATCCGGGGACACCAACGGCATCCATTATGGGAAACCGTACGCGCAACTGATGGGATTCAAGCGGGACTTCGCGCAGCCGATCCGGGTCGTGGCGCAGTGCGTTGCAACGCTGCCGCCCATCGATGCCTCAGGGCCCTTAAGGCTCGATTTCCATCTCAAAGGCCCGGTCTATTACGAAAGCACCCTGATCTTGAAAAACTCACACACGGACAAGCATAACCGCTTCGACCTGTTCTGCCGCGGCAATGAAAAACCCGTCATCAGCGGTATACTGCAAAGCACCTGAATTAATACGGCAGCTTATAATGCACCCAGGGATCGGAATATAAGCCAAACAGCGACCATACCTCTCTTGCGGTCAGGTCAAAAAGCGTGACCGAACAGGAGACCCCCTGGTCGGGGTCCGTTCCATATCGCCAACTGTACTCTCCGCCGGGATGCAGGAAATCGATGATCGCGCGTCCTTTGGCCGTATCGATCTTCCCATAATTTTCTAAAATGAGGTTCGTCATTTCCGCATAGCGCTGGTAGGTTTCCCACCAAGGATTCGGAACTTCGACCGCGATGATCTCCGGAACCAGCGCATGGTTTGCGACCGCCACGACATTATCCTTATCTTCGATCTGACCAGGATAAGATGAATCGAGATAGCGGACCGCGAAGTGATTGGTCGTGCTTTCTATGACCGCGCCCTTCCCGTTTGCGTCGCCGATGACGTAGAACCAGGGGACCCCGCGCGTGGTTCTCTGGATCATGTCGACGGCCTCATCCAGCGTATTGGTATACTGGATGGCTCGGCGCGCGGTTAAGAGCGTGCCCATGCCGGCCTTGAAATAATTGGTATCGCCGGACTTGAGCGTATCCATCCCGATGGCCACGCCCTTGCTGTTCATGGCGGCCGTAACCCCCACGAATCCCGGCGCGCTGACGGAAACAAAAGGGTTGCCGGTGGCCGGCTTATATTCGATGAGCAGGGCCGTTTCATAGAACACCACCGATGGATACATGAAGTGTCGGCCCATGAGGGTACGGCCGTCAGTGGTGGCATCGCCGGTCACGACGAAGCCGTGGCACGAGTTAAACAATCCGAGCGCATTGATTTTATATAAAAAGGTGAAGAGGACGTCATTGGCCATATTGAGCAATATTACGTCATTGAACTGCAACTTTTTTTGATCCGGCGTCGCAGCATTGACCCCGTCGACGATGCCCTGCATTTCATGGACATACTCCGCCGGGACCTGGCCCAGCTGCAGATCAGTCAAGAAAGCGACAATGTGCTGGGCGAGTTCCTCGACCCAGGGGATATATAACGCCCTGAGCGCGCCGCCGGTTATCATGTCCACCACCGCGACGTAATACTCCAAGCTGGTAATGCGTCTGACTTCATTGGGCAGCAGATATCCCATGGCGTATCCCATTTCATAATCGGTTCCTTCCAGATGCAGCAGCTTCTTACCGCCTCCGAAGTCCTTTACATAGCTTTTGCCATAGGAACTGATGATAAAGCCTTCATTATTGTCATATGAAATGTTCGATTCCTGAATCGTGCTGTTGGACTCTTGCTGGGCCGCGGACGATTGGTTTGAATCGCCCCTGGATGAGAGACACCCGGATACAACCAGACAGAGAATCCCCACGGCGGCCAACAGGCTTATTCTTGTTTGCATAGGTCTATCCTCCTCGATTGCGGAAACATTCATGCCCCGAACAGGCCATTCAACCATCAGTGATAATAAACAGATACAATAATAAAATACGGAAGTTTTGCCTAGCGCGGCGCACGCCAAAAATAGGACATCGTGCGCCAGGCATCGGTTTGCCTTCGCGTGCTTGAACGTGAATCCAATGAAAATCTAACGGGGATTGCGCTTGCGGTAGGCGCTGGGCGATAAGCCCGACCAGCGTTTAAAGGCCCGCGTGAAGCTGCGCCGGTCAGAAAAACCAAGCTTGACGCAGATCTCATCGATGCTCAGACGACGGGATTTCAAATCCTGGTCCGCCACCTGGAAACGTATCTGGTCCCGCAAGCGGACCCAGCTAATGTCGCTCTTCGCCAGGCGGCGCTGCAGGGTGCGCACGCTCATATTAAGCGCCCGGGCCACACGCTCCACCGGCGCGTTCAAGAGATCGCCACGCATGGCAAGAATCCTTTTGAGGTCCTGGATCAGGTCGCCACTGAGCGGTGAATCGGCCAGCTGTTGATTCAGGATATCGCCCGCTTGCTTGTGTAGCTCCGGGAATCTGCCCGGCAGGGGCAGGTCGGCTAGTGCTCGATCATAGATCATGGCATTGTCTGGGGCACTGAGCACGATGGGGCAGCCGAAAAACTCCGCGTACCGGGGGGCAAGCTCGGCACGGCCATGGCGGAAATACAAGGTTCGAGGAACAATGGTCCTGCGCATGAGACGGTTGCCGAGATTTTTCAGGGATGCGAACACCATCTCCACATGGCGGCGCTCGTCATCCTCGGGAAGCACCCTGTCCATAAACAGCCTGATAATGGCGATATCGCCGACCTCTTCCACTTCAAGAAGCAGCGCGGGCGAGATCAGTTTCTGTATGACCATTACGGCATCAAAGGCCTCCCGGATGGTAGCGGCGGACATGATGAATGACTTGACATGCGGGTGGTATTCAAAATCGTAATCCTCGCCGCACAAAAGGCTGATGCTCGGATCGCCAGTGACGCGTTCCACGGCCCTGACGACCGCCAAGGTGTGCTCCCGTTCAATCGTGGACTGGGCGATATGTTCCAGATCCATGGCAATGCCCTGCAGCTTGAGGATGGCCTGGATATCAACCCCCAGCCTCTGCGCCGTGGAGACGATAATGTTCAGCATCACCGCCGATATTTTCAGATCGCTGGCACCTGTAGCTCCAAGCATACATACCTCTTTGGGCATGGTTGTCGCCCCCGGACGTGATAAAAAGTATCATTCAATCGCCTGTGATCATAAAAAAACCAATGCATGATTTCAAGCAAAAGAAAGGTACGGAGAAACAGATGGCTCAGGCCTCAACATTCAACATTTTTCACAGATGTTGAGACCTGAGCCTTGGAAAACCTCAGGTGTTTTTCTTCTGACGCATTTTCTATTGCATTGTTTTCTCTAAGTGCTTCGACAACCGTTTACCCAATGATGCAACCGTCCATACCATGGGAAGACCGAGTGCCTCCGGAACGACGGATGCGCTGCATACATAGAGATTTTTAATCTGCGTCTGCAGATCGGTATCTACGATATCACCGATTCGGCACGTCGCGGAAGGATGCGCGCCCTCAGGGTTCAACACCTTGATGGTATCATCGGGACACCCCACTTTGCGCAGGATCTTCTTCATGATATCGACGCCCTTGTCCAGCTTCAGCTGATCATTCCTGGTCACCTTCTTGGAAAATTTGAAAAATTTATTATCCGGATAGATCTCACCGTTGCGTTCGTCCCGAATTTTCACCATGAGACCGGTAGACCGGAAGGCATTACGCTCCCAGGGCAGATGCTGCGGCCCCATCATGCCCAACAATGCCGCCAGCTGCGACCAGGTCGGGAAAACCGGCAATACCACCAAGCCATCGGAATCATAATGCTCGAGCGTTCCCACCGCCATGGGCTGGCATTTGACCGTATTGATATGCGGAGATACTCCGCCAACAAAAACAAGGAAATCCACGGCAAAGGTTCTCCCGGCATCCTTGATCCCGGCGCGCCTCAGCAAGCCCACATCCCCTAGGCCTGATGCCAAAACGACATTTTTGCCGAAGAAGCTCACCGGCTTGCCCTGACTGACGCCCTGTACGCCGATTGCCTTTCCATTTTCCGTTATCACATCCGTGATATTCGTCTTTATGACCAAATCGGCGCCGTTCTGTACGGCCTCATCACCAAACTCGCGGGCGGTCCACTTCGCCCCATGCTTGCACCCATTCATGCAATCAGCGCAGTCTGGAACGCATTTGTTGGGATCGACCAGTTTTTCTACCTTGTCCCAGTGATATCCCAGTTCATTGGCCGCTTCCATAACCCTGAGTGCGCCTTGTCCAATCAGTTCATCGGGGAGTTTATGAATCCACAGATCTTTTTTGAGTTCTTCGGCTTCTTGCGAGAGATCCACACCCACTTTTTCAAAAACCTTCTTGGGAGGAGCGACGGCACAACCACACGTTACAAGAGAAGTCCCTCCATAATTATTGCCATAGACAATAGGCAAGATGGGGGGGATGTCCCTGCTTATTGAGATGCCGAAATTCTTCATGACCATGGCGACAGAGAGCGTATTACCCATCCATTTCCAATTTCCACCCCGTTCAGCCAACAAAACCTTCTTGCCTTTCTTGCTCATCTCGCGAGCTACGGTAGCACCTCCAGGACCAGAACCAACAACGATTACATCATACTCTTTCATATTTTTACTACCTCCTTAAATTAATTGTGTAACATTGAAAATTTATTACGCTGTTTTTCTTAATGCCTCTCTTGCGATCAGTGCCGCACCGAGAGCCCCATTTATCTGAGGATCTGAATCGAACTGTATGATCTTTATGCCCAAGACTTGTTCCAGGGCTGAAAACATGCCCACATTCTTTGCAACACCTCCGGACATTGCAACATCCGCCTCCACCTCTACACTTTGAAGCAATGCTGCGATTCTATGCGCCATTGCTCTATGCAGCCCACTGATTATATCAGGAATATCCCTCCCATCATTAACCAAGGAAACAACCTCCGACTCTGCAAATACGGTACATTGATTTGATATGTTGGCAGGTTCTTTTGACTTTAATGACAATTCCCCCAAATCATCCAACCGTACAGCAAGGGCATCAGCCATAATTTCTAAAAATCTGCCGGTACCTGTCGCACATCGGTCATTATACGCATAGCGGACAATATTGCCTTGGCTGTCTACCCTTATGGCCTTGGCATCCTGTCCTCCCACATCAATGATCATCCTCACGGAGGGAACCAGCCAATTGGCCGCTTTACCATGACAGGTGATCTCTGATTCAACCCTTTTGACAAAAGAGATTTGTTTCCTCCCATATCCGGTGCCGACCACATATTCCAGGTCTTTCATGGAAAGGTCTGCCTTGGACAAGGCTGTTTCCATAACCTCATCGGCGGAAACATTGGGATTCGATTTTACCGGTATCACATGAGTGGACAAGATGGCCCCATCATTCAATATTACCGCTTTAGCGGTTAAAGAACCGACATCACACCCTGCGACGATCATTATTGCTGTCCCCTTATTGCCTTTTCGCGTGCAAACACCGCAGCGCCAAGGGCGCCCACCACTTGAGGATCGATCTTTGGAATCTTTTTTATTTTTACACCCAAGAGATTTTCGAGATACTTTACCACGCTAACATTCTTCGCAACTCCTCCGGAAATACAGATATTCCGCTCGATCCCCAGGCTATTCACAATGATGGCAACCCTCTTCGCCATGGCCTGATTCACCGCGGCGCAAATATCAGGAATGGATTTGCCGTCATTGAAATGATGGATTACTTCCGCCTGGGCCCATACCGTACAGGCCGCAGCCAAATTCAGAGGGTTTTGGGCTTGACTGGACAACTCCCCTAATTCTTCCAGGCGTATGCCTAAGTGTTTAGCCATAACCTCCAAAAATCTGCCCGTGCCCGCAGCGCATTTATCATTGGTCATGAACTTGATAAGCTTTCCATCTTTATCCAGTTTTATGGCCTTGCAGTCCTGACCGCCGATATCGATGATCACCTGAACGCCGGGCATGAGCCACCTGGCCCCTCGGCCATGGCAGGAGATCTCGGATATGGCTTCATTCGCAAAGGCAATCCGGTCTCTTCCATACCCGGTGCTCACACAATATTTCATATCATCGAGTGAAAGCGAGGCTTCTGACAGGGCAATCTCCATAACCTCGCGCGCCGATTCCTCCGGTTTCGCTTTTGAACGGATGATAGCCGATGCCAGAATCTTGACGTCGTTTAAGACAACCGCCTTTGACGTTAATGATCCGACATCGCATCCGGCTACCATCATTTCAAGATCCCTCTCACATGCAGAAACTCTTCCAACCTATCCTTCATGCTCCCCCATGAGGCGATCCTGTTATCAAATGAATCGCTGAATAAAACCAGTGATGGTATCCCCATCTTTTCTATATCCCGAGAAAGCATTTTAATGGCGCTCCATGTGTTTCTGCATCCTATGGTTGACGTGTACAGGAAAAAATCGGGCTTGAAAGTCATGAGGATTGCCCGCGTATCAGACAGCCATTGATGCGGACTGTCATAAGGACCTCTAAGCTGTTTGACCATCGGCATGCGCGACATTTGATCAGCCAGGGAGTCAATCATGGTATCCAGATTGGTGGAATCCATGACGTAGGCGCCTTCTTCCAAGCCTTTGGCATACGGAGCATGGATATACCAGAAATGTTCCAGTGTCCCTCCGAGATAAGAGATGTTCTTTGAGTCATACCATGTCCAGGGCCTTAAATGCGCGGCATAATGGTCGATATAGGTCGACATCACCCTGGCGTCTTCCCTCCCCGAGGAGGTCCCCGCTCTTCCTTGAGCCAGATTCTCCTTTGCAATCTGCAGCATCAGCTCCGTAAATTCCGTAGCTTCCTTGGAACCGCCGTAGACGAACCGTATCGAGTACGCCATAAAATGGAAAATACCGGGCACCGGACTTGGTTTCAACCTCGCAAGCTCCATCAATTCGGCCATGATCTTATCCTGTTTGTCCGTCTCGATAATGACATCCCTGAGCATATCGACATCCATCTTTTTCCCGGTTTGTTCTTCGATGAATGCGATCATTCCCCGGAAATCCTCGCGTTGATACTTCTTCGTCCGTTCATCAATTAGAGATGGTGGGGAATTGAGTTGATAAAAAGGCAACCCCATGTATTCCGCTGCATAGTTGAAAGCCGTAGCATTTGAGTCGCATGCCCCCACGCAGTTGCACAGGATAAAATCCGGTCTGATGCCGAGACCCGCTAGATATGCTCCCAGTGATCCTCTCTGACCGGTGCACGTGGTCTCGGGAAAACCAAGCTCACAACAGTAATTTAAATATTCATTGATTCCACGATCCCACATCACCGCTCCAAAGGTGGTCATCGGCTCAAGGTTCATGGGTATGACACCAAACGGCTTCAAGACACCCGGAGGGAACGTAAAGGTTCCCATGGCTATCTTCATTCCCCTTTCATGTGCTGTCGTAAGTTCAATGATATATTTATCCAGCAGTTTCAGTAATTGAACCCCGGGTTCACCCGCCCCGAGAATAGCTTCAAATGTTTCCTTGAAATGCGGGGCATATTTCAGCATTCCATAGCATTCTTTTTCGGATCCATCTCTTGCCAGCGACCCGAAATGAACGCAGCTGGCAATCATTGCATCATAGTTATATTCTCTATACTCTTTCCTCATTTCTCTCCTCCTGCCTCACGCGTGAATGCATTACAGTGATGTGTTGGTGTCGACACCATCCTTGATTCTCTGGGCATAAAGGCCGGCACACTCTTTCAACGTCTTGGAATCAACCTTTCTGGCTATTTCCTCCAGGGCCGGCAGAGATTTTTCACGGAACAGGGTAAGCGCATCTATAGCCCTTTGCCTCTCAAAGATTGTCCCATCGCTGACCAAGGCGATCCCCTTGAGTGCGTAATATGCTGAAGGTTGCCACGTGTTCTGATTTAAAACGACCACCAATATGATGAAAGTGGCCACCCAGGTCG